>OGKS01000134.1_pt1 | contig 38208 bp, 27 predicted proteins | sample 1572491 | NCBI WGS metagenome assembly OGKS01 (sample SAMEA2582153, study PRJEB24529) | metagenome | biome: Human gut stool | place: China | collected 2011
GGTATAAATTTTCTATAGAATCAAAGCGTCTTCCCCCTAGTTTATCGGGTGAGCCCAATTCTTGCCGGTAGTGGTGAGGCTTCTGTACCAGCAACAGGTGGTTTTACGCACGATAAAGACATCACATCAGGCGACGGCGACGACGTTTGGGAGTAAAAAATCTAACAACGCTTAAGAAAAACGATAAGTAAGTAGTAAGATAACACAAAGAGAGCTATAAGAATTACAAAGGTAATGAAAAATACTTTATTATTAGCATTGGCTGCTGTAGCCACTATTTTCACATCGTGCAGCAGCGATATCAACAACGACAACGACGATTCAAACAACGGTCAGGGCAAGGGAATGACCCTTATTGCCAATGTAGAGCAGCCCGACACACGCGCCACATTAGACCCAAGCGTCACATTCGGTACATGGAAATTCGCATATACAGACAACGACAAGGTTGAGGTTGGCAACGACCAAATAAATAATTATTATACATTCACCAAGAGCGGTGAGAATTTCTCGTGCGCTGACGCTAAGGCTACAAGCACCGCTGCCAACTGGTATGCCTATTATCCAAGCACCACCATCGACCTCACCAATCAGGACGGAAAAGCTGACGGTTCAGCTGCTAAGCTCTACGCTTTGGCAGGTGCTACAACTACAGCTACAACCGGTGCCGAAGGCCTCACTATCAATATGAAAGCACAGGCAGCCGTGCTCCGCATCGTTAAAGTGGACAACTATGGTCCGTGCGACATCTTCCTCAAGACTAAGGAGGGCAAGTATGTATCAGGACTGAAAGCTAAGAAGGACGAAGCAGGCTTCGAGGTTGTAACAAGCGACACTAAGGTATCTGTTTTCAAAGTTGCTAATGAAAACACTGCTGGTATCTATTATGTTATTGTTCCTGCAGGAGTATATCTTGAAGTTTGGAATGAAGATAGAAAATTTAAGACCACATCAAAAGGTCTGACTGCCGGCAAATACTATACTCTGACTTCTGGTCCTACCACGGGTACTGCTACAGCAACCATCGATGGTAAGACAGAGAAAATAGGATGGATGCAGATGTGGATTGGTGGTCCGAGATTTGCAGTTAAGAATGCATCTGATAAAATGACTTGGGCAGAAGCACGAAAAACCGGCGATGATTATATATGGGGAAAGAATTGGCGTACTGCATCAAGTAAAGAAGTAGAAATTATGGGGAAAAAAGCAGAATACGGCACAATGCTAAATAATGATATACTGACCGGTACTTATGAGTACAATAATACTATACATGGATTTACTTTAAAAGGTAAACAACCAGGATATATCAGTAATAATTTATACCTTTCAGGTAACGATAAAAGTAATGCCGAAAGAGTAGAAGGAGACTTCTGGGTTACAGACGAGTTAAATAACGGTTATGCAACAACAATGACTTTCATTGGTAATTACGATATGATTTTTGCATTTCCTATGCAAAAAGCAGAGCCCAAATCCCAACAAGAAGTTCGTCCTGTCCTCACAATACAAACCGTCAAATGGAATGAACAAAATATTCAATAACCCCCAATTAGGTTAATCAGCGGAACGTCGGACTCCCGTCCGACGCGCAAGATAAACCCTAATAAAACAATGCGCCCTGCAAGTGCAAAAGCGTTAATTATCAATGCTTTTGCCCTTGCAGGGCGTTTTGTTATTTTCAATCCGTACACCCAATGTGCTGCCTTGGGTGTACTTCTTCCCTTAATCTTTATTCCAATCTGCCACGCTGATAAACCGGCTCATTTTGTCAACAAGATACAGCGGCAGATTGAGCAAATCGTCATCCTTACGCATATTTAGCGTGGAAAGTCGCACAGACAATTGAGGGGTATATTGCTTACGATAATACGCCAGACTTTTTGCTGTCACATTCTTGTCAGCCTTCACTTCTATCGGAATGATTTTGCCATCAGCCTGTAATACAAACTCCACTTTGGCCATGTTGCCCGATGTCCAATAGTATTGTGAGTTGCCAAACTGACGAACAAGCGACTGCAGCACGTAGTTTTCAGCCATAACGCCCTTGAATTCGGTAAACAAATTGTCGCCAGCCAATACTGTCTGCACATCCAAGTCAAATTTACGCCCTAACAATCCCACATCATTAAGATACAGCTTGAATGCATTGCTTTTCTTATAGGCAGACAAAGGAAGCCTTGGAGTCTCCAATGCCGACACACGATGTACCAATCCTGCAAGACACAGCCATTCTATAGCTCCTTCATACTCACGTGCTCTGGCTCCTTTTTGAACGTCACCGTATCTGAACTTCTTGTCTTCACGTGCCAATTGGTCTTGCAAATTGCCCCACACCTGAAACACTCTCGGAATGTCCTTATTGTTGATGTGCTTGGCAAAGTCTAATGAATAAGACTGGAGTATGCCGTCCTGTATGGCCTTCGCCTCCTCCCAATCCTTGGCGTCAATATACGCACTCACAGCTTCGGGCATACCTCCCAATACAAGATACGCCTTATAGGCATCTGTCAATTGCTGATGTATCACCTCCGGCACAGCCATAATGGTGTCTATCATCTCATAGGCATGATACAGCTGGGCATCAATTGCTCTGAGATATTCAGCAAACGACACTGGGTATAGAGTCATGAAATTCACCTTGCCTACCGGAAAGGAAGCCCCCGAACGATTTAAAGCCACCCCTAAGAGCGAACCGGCACATACTACAGCATACTCAGGAGCATCCTCGCAGAAATACTTCAGGCTGTTCAATGCATCGTTACACTCCTGTATCTCGTCAAGAATTATAAGCGTAGACGAAGGAGTTATCGGCTTGCCCGTCATTATCTCCATCTGCCTTATGAGCTGTGCCGGCACCTTGGTTCGTCTGAAGTCTTCCTTTAGAGCAGGCATTGTGTCGAAGTTTATATAAACAATGTCGTCAAAACATTCCTTGCCAAACTTCTTCAATGCCCACGACTTGCCTACCTGGCGAGCACCCTGCAACACCAAGGGCTTACGGCGTGGATTCTCTTTCCACGCTTTCAGTTTCTCTATTATATCCCTCTTTATTTCCATTGGTTAATATCCTTTTTCGGCAAAGTTACACATTTTTGATATGAAAAAGTGGCAAAATTGCACATTTTTGATATTAACGCACTATAAAGGGGCTTTTTCAGCAAAACAGGTAGTCTTACGGCTACACCTTATTATATATAATAAATATCAATTTGACAATAAAAACGAGCTGCTTGTTTTGAATTGTGTTCGATTTGCACTAACTTTGCACTCAGAAACAAAAAAATCACATTATTATATATGGAAGAAAAGAATTTCAAACGCACCACCGTCACTGCGGCACTGCCGTATGCCAACGGTGGCGTACACATCGGCCACCTTGCCGGCGTGTATGTTCCTGCCGACATCTACGTGCGCTATCTGCGCCTGAAGAAGCAGGAGGTGATGTTCATCGGCGGCAGCGACGAGCACGGCGTGCCCGTAACAATCCGCGCCCGCAAGGAGGGCATCACCGTTCAGGAAGTGGTAGACCGCTACCATAACCTCATCAAGAAATCGTTCGAGGACTTCGGCATTTCGTTCGACATCTATAGCCGCACCACATCAAAGATTCACAACAAGTTTGCCAGCGACTTCTTCCGCACACTCTACGACAAGCACGAGCTGGTAGAGAAGACCGAGGAGCAGTTCTGCGACGAGGTGACAGGCGAATTCCTCACCGACCGCAACATCGTGGGTACATGTCCGCGCTGCGGTGCCGAGGGCGCTTACGGCGACCAGTGCGAGAAGTGCGGTGCCACACTCTCGCCCGAGGAACTTATCAACCCCACCAACAAGAACAACCCGGGTCATGGACTCGTAAAGAAAGCCACCAAGAACTGGTATCTGCCGCTCAACAACTATCAGAACTGGCTGAAGCAGTGGATTCTGGAAGACCACAAGGAGTGGCGCCCCAACGTTTACGGCCAGTGCAAGTCGTGGCTCGACATGGATCTGCAGCCGCGCGCTATGACCCGCGACCTCGACTGGGGCATTCCCGTACCAGTTGAGGGAGCTGAGGGCAAGGTGCTCTACGTATGGTTTGACGCTCCTATCGGCTACATCTCAAACACCAAGGAGCTGTGCGACGCCCAGCCCGAGAAGTGGGGTCCGTGGCAGAAGTGGTGGCAAGACCCGTCGTCACGCCTCATCCACTTCATTGGCAAGGACAACATCGTGTTCCACTGCATCGTGTTCCCCACAATGCTCAAGGCTCACGGCGACTACATACTGCCCGACAACGTACCCTCAAACGAGTTCCTCAACCTTGAGAACGACAAGATTTCCACATCACGCAACTGGGCTGTATGGCTCCACGAATATCTCGTCGACTTCCCCGGCAAGCAGGACGTGCTGCGCTATGTGCTCACAGCCAACGCTCCGGAGACCAAGGACAACAACTTCACATGGAAGGATTTCCAGGACCGCAACAACAACGAGCTTGTAGCCGTTTACGGCAACTTCGTAAACCGTGCCCTGCAGCTCACCAAGAAATACTTCAACGGCATCGTGCCTGAATGTGGCGAACTGCAGGACGTTGACCGCGCTGCCATCGAGGAGTTCAAGGACGTGAAGCAGAAGGTGGAGGCACTGCTCGACGCATTCAAGTTCCGCGACGCTCAGAAGGAGGCAATGAATCTGGCACGTATCGGCAACAAGTACATCACCGACTGCGAGCCTTGGCACGTAGCCAAGACCGACATGGAGCGCGTGAAGACCATTCTGTACATCTCACTGCAGCTCGTAGCCAACCTTGAGATAGCCTTCGAGCCGTTCCTTCCGTTCAGCTCAGCCAAGCTCCGCGAGATGCTCAACGTGGCAGAGACAGAATGGGACCAGCTCGGCAGCACCGAACTCCTCAAGCCCGGACACCAGCTCGGCACTCCTGCCCTGCTCTTCGAGAAGATTGAGGACGACGCCATCAACGCACAGCTGCAGAAGCTTGAGGACACCAAGAAGGCAAACGAGGCAGCATCGTACGTAGCAGCACCCGTCAAGGAGAACGTCGACTTCGAGACATTCGAGAAGATGGACATCCGCGTAGGCCACATCAAGGACTGCCAGAAGGTGAAGAAGTCGAAGAAACTGCTTCAGTTCACCATCGACGACGGTTCGGGCAAGGACCGCACCATCCTCAGCGGCATCGCTGCCTACTACGAGCCGGAGCAGCTCATCGGCAAAGACGTACTGTTCGTAGCCAACTTCGCTCCGCGCAAGATGATGGGCATCGAGAGCCAGGGAATGATACTGTCGGCAGTCAACTTCGACGGTTCGCTCAATGTGACATCAGTGCTGGGCAATGTCAAGCCAGGCTCACAGGTAGGATAAAATAAGGCAAAAAAAATGCACATTTATAGGGTGTTTGTGCACACAGTGTGTCTTTTTGCAAGAAAATATTTGCCTATATGAATAAAAATTAGTTCCTTTGCAAAGTTTTTAAGAAGGAAATTACATTATAAACACTTTAAAATTAGAAATTATGTCAGAAATCGAATCAAAAGTAAAAGCTATCATCGTTGACAAACTCGGTGTAGACGAAGCAGACGTTAAGCCTGAAGCAAGCTTCACAAACGACCTTGGTGCAGACTCACTCGACACCGTAGAGCTCATCATGGAGTTCGAGAAGGAGTTCGGCATCTCTATCCCTGATGACAAGGCTGAGAAGATCGGCACTGTTGGCGACGCTATCGCTTACATCGAGGAGAACGCAAAATAAATAAGGTTTATGGTTTATAGTTTATGGTGTACATAAACCATAAACCATTTTTTTCAACCATAACCCGAAACTATTTTAAATGGAATTAAAAAGAGTAGTAGTTACAGGTCTTGGAGCCGTTACCCCATTGGGCAACACTGCTGAAGAGACTTGGAACAACCTTGTCGCCGGCGTAAGCGGCGCAGCCCCCATCACATTGTTCGACGCTTCTGATTTCAAGACTCAGTTTGCATGCGAGGTGAAGAATCTTAAGGTAAACGACTTCATCGACCGCAAGGAAGCTCGCAAGATGGACCGCTATACACAGCTCGCTATCATCGCAGCAATGCAGGCAGTCCAGGACTCGGGCATGGATCTTGACACAGAAGACAAGAACCGCATCGGCGTAATCTACGGCGTGGGCATCGGTGGCATCAAGACTTTCGAGGAAGAAGTAGGCTACTATGCGCAGCACAAGGAGAACGGTCCTAAGTTCAATCCCTTCTTCATCCCGAAGATGATTGCCGACATCGCAGCAGGCCAGATTTCAATCCAGTACGGATTCCATGGTCCTAACTATACCACAACATCTGCATGCGCATCATCTACCAATGCTCTTGCTGACGCTTTCAACCTCATCCGTCTGGGTAAGGCCAACGTCATCGTAAGCGGCGGTGCAGAGGCAGCTATCACACCTAGTGGTGTAGGCGGATTCAACGCCATGCACGCTCTCTCTACACGCAACGACGATCCGGAGCACGCATCACGTCCGTTCAGCGCAAGCCGCGACGGATTCATCATGGGCGAAGGCGCAGGCTGCCTCATCCTTGAGGAACTTGAGCACGCCAAGGCACGCGGAGCCAAAATCTACGCAGAAATGGTTGGCGAAGGCATGTCTGCCGACGCTCACCACATCACAGCTTCTCACCCTGAGGGTCTGGGCGCTCGCCTCGTAATGGAGAACGCTCTCGAGGACGCAGGCATGAAGCCAGAGGACATCGACTATATCAACGTACACGGCACATCTACACACGTGGGCGACATCTCTGAGGCTAAGGCCATCAAGCAGGTGTTCGGCGAGGCCGCTTACAAGCTCAACATCAGCTCTACCAAGTCTATGACTGGACATTTGCTCGGCGCTGCCGGTGCTGTGGAGGCTCTTGCTTCGGTGCTTGCAGTGAAGAACGACATCGTTCCGCCTACCATCAACCACGCTGAAGACGACCAGGATCCGGAGATCGACTACAACCTCAACTACACCTTCAACAAGGCACAGAAGCGTGAGGTACGTGCTGCACTGAGCAACACATTCGGTTTCGGAGGCCACAATGCATGTGTAATATTCAAGAAATATGCTGAGTAATCTCATCGACAGAATGAAGCTCCCTTTCCGTAAGGACAAGGAGCTTTATTTGTCTTTACGCCAAATCATCGGATTCTACCCGCACGACATCAGCTTCTACAAGCTGGCGCTCATGCACAAGAGCATGTTCAAGCGCAACGCCAAGGGCAAACCGGTGAACAACGAACGACTCGAATTTCTTGGCGATGCCATTCTCGATGCCACCGTTGGCGATATCGTCTACCGCCACTTTCCGGGCAAGCGCGAGGGTTTCCTCACCAATACACGCTCCAAACTCGTGCAACGCGAAACACTCAACCGCCTGGCACAGGAGATGGGCATCAACCAGCTCATACTGTCCAACGGACGCTCTTCGTCGCACAACTCATACATGGGTGGCAACGCCTTCGAGGCTCTCGTAGGAGCCATATACCTCGACCGTGGCTACGACGCATGCATGAAGTTTATGCGCAAGCGAATACTGACACAAATGATAAACATCGACAAGGTTGCTTATAAGGAAGTGAACTTCAAGAGCAAGCTCATCGAATGGAGTCAGAAAAACCGTGTGCGCATTGACTTCCGCGTTCTGTCGCAGGAGAAGGACAAGACAGGTTCGCCCGTGTTCAAGTATCAGGTGATGCTTGAGACTGTAGAGGGATGCATCGGCACGGGATTCAGCAAGAAGGAAAGCCAGCAGATGGCTTCGAAGCTGACACTCGAACGCCTGCGCAAGGAGCCGCAATATATCGACGAGGTGTTCGCTGCCAAGACCGAGCGCACCAAGATGGAGGAAGAACCCGTACAGAACGTTCCGTCTATAGAGCCGGAGGCTGACGAGTTCATCATCAAGAATCCGGAGGTAGAAGCTCATGCAGAAGCTGCCGTAGAGACTCTCAAAGGCGGCAAGAAGGCAAAAAAAGGACGCCGCTCGCCAATGTACAGCAATGCGCCTGAAGTAGACGAGACGCCAAAAGAAACGCCTCAGAGCCAATCGTGCAATCTTGACGACAAGGAGTTTGACCTGAGCCACATCTCAGCACGCGAACAGAGCCGCGAGGACATCATTGCTGCGGCAGAAGCTGCTGCGTTTGCCGAATAGAAAGCCCCACCCCCTGCCCCTCCCCCGTAGGGAGGGGAGTAGTATGCTTTGTAAACTTACAAGTCTTGATAATAAACAATGCGCCCTGTAAGCGCAAAAGCATAGACAATCAATGCTTTTGCACTTACAGGGCGTTTTGTTGCTTAATACTTTATCTTGAAATAATCGAGCAAAGCCTTGTAATGGTCTTCCATATATTATCGGCAAGAAACTAAGTAACTTTATGCAAATATTGCTGTTTTCTTGCCGATATCGGCAAGAAAACGCTTGATTTATGTCAAAATCATATATGCCGGTTAAACATTCATTACACTTAATCCGTCTTATACTCATATATGAAACGTTTTATATTATTCTTCTTGCTCTGTCTGTGTGCTTATACCGGACGAGCGCAAGGCATCGTGAAAGGCAAGATATTGGACCGACAGAAGTCTGAACCTCTCGGTTTTGTCAATATCAAAGTGACTGAACAAGGTAGCGACAAGTTCGCCGGCGGTGGCATTACCGATGCTGGCGGCAACTTCAACGTGACCGGACTCAAGGACGGCAAGTACACGCTTTCGCTTACTTTTATGGGCTACAAGGACGTGACACGTCAGTTTGAGATTACTCCTGCCAAACGTGAGGTGCAATTCAAGCTGCTGTATATGGCTGAGGATGCCAAGCAGCTGAACGAGGTGACCGTAACCGGACAGCGCGCCACAATGAAACTGGAGGTAGACCGAAAGTCGTTTGACGTCGGCCAGCTCATCAGCAATGCCGGACAGTCGGCATCTGACGTGCTCGACAACGGCCCTCTATCGAGGTTGACAACGACGGCAATGTATCGCTGCGTGGCAATTCAAGCGTAGAGGTATGGATTAATGGCAAGGCATCGGGACTGACTTCCGACAACCGTGCACAGATTCTGCAGCAGTTGCCGGCTGAAAGCATTGAGCGTGTAGAGGTTATCGACAATCCTTCGGCAAAATTCTCGGCTGAAGGTTCAGCTGGTATCATAAACATTGTATTAAAGAAAGACCGCAAGGCTGGCTATTACGGCTCGGTGCAGGCAGGTGGCGACACTCGCGGCGGTGCCAATACAAGCTTCAACATCAACTACAACAGCCGACTGATTGACACTTATCTGAACATCGGCTACCGCCATCGTGCCAACACCGGACACATGGAGAGCCAGCAGACCAGCAATACATACAATCAGACATACGACAGCGACAGCAAGCAGCGTGGCAACAACTTATTCACACGTGCCGGTGTGACGCTGCACGCTACGACAAAGGACGACTTCAGCCTTAACGGTATGCTCATGCACGGTGGCGGAAACAGCCACAGCTACACTCCGTATATGTACACTGCCGTGGCAAGCGGACTCAACGACTATCAGCTCGACCGACTCAACCGCTCACGCACTGGCATGGACATGCACTACGGTGAGTTCAACTACCGCCACTCGTTCACCGACAAGCACTTCATCGACTTCACTGCCAACCTGAGCAGCTGGAAGATGAACGGCGACAACTGGTATCAGGACTCTACCGTAATAGCCAATGTAGACGACGTGACGTACAGCTATCAGTATCGTCCGCAGCACATCAACAACCACCGCAAGGAGCTGAAACTCGAATACGAGAACCAGGTGACCAAGAACTTCAAGGTAGAAGCTGGCTATAACGGCAGTTTTTCGCGCGAGAACACGCCGCAGGAGTCATACATTGACAATTCCTCATTCGACGGAACAAATGCCTCTGAGGACAAACTGTTCTTCAACCGCTTCATCTACAAGCAGGACCTGCATGCCTTCTACACCACACTGAGCTATAAGTTCGGTGCGCTGAGCCTGATGGGCGGATTGCGCGGCGAATACTGGCGCGTCAACACCGAGAGCTACACATGGGAGCAGGAGCACGATGCGTCGCTGCGCGAGCAACCCTTCAAGAAGGACTACTTCCAGCTGTTCCCGTCGGTATTCATGTCGTGGCAGATGACCGAGACACAGCAGTTGCAGCTCAACTACACCCGACGTCTGCGCCGTCCGTGGGGCGGACAGCTCAACTCATTCCGCGACACACGCGACGCTACTACGGTTTCGTTCGGTAACCCGTATCTGACTCCTGAGTTCAGCAATTCGTTCTCGCTCAACTATCTGAAGCAGTGGAACGACCACTCGCTGCTCGTCAGCGCCTACTATCGTCCTACTACGGACGTGATACAGCGCATAAGCTATAAGAATCAGGAAGACGGACTGTTCTACCAGACATCTATGAACGTGGCTAAGAGTCTGTCGACGGGATTGGAAATGACCGTAAAGAACAAGTTGTGGCGCATTCTCGACCTCACAACGTCGGCAAACGCCTACTACTATCGTCTCAACGGATTCTCGTACGACATCGACGGACAGACCGTAACGGGCAATTCCGACCACAACTTCACATGGAACGCCCGCATGACGGCATCGCTCATGCTGCCATACGACATCTCGATACAGACCACCGGACGCTACACAGCACGTCAGGTCATCACGCAGGGTTATCGCAAGGCCAACTACAGCATTGACTTCGGAGCTCGCAAGAACTTCTTCAACAAGCTCTTTACACTATCAGTCAACTGCCGCGACCTACTCAACTCACGACGCTTCGAGACCTTCACCAGCGGAACTAACTTCACACGCCACCAGATAAACCGCCACGGCGGACGACGCGTGAGCATGACGCTGACATGGAATTTCGGTAATATGAAACAGAAGAAACGCCCCAACAAGAGCCATGGCAGCGAAAACGACATGCCAATGGACTATAATGGCGTAGAGGAATAAAAAAAGGAACGTCGGACGGGAGTTCGACGTTCCTTTTTTTAGTTATTTACGGAGAGGATGCCAAGCGGATTGGTGCATGTGGCTCGATACTTAATAAGTTTCTTGCCTTCTGCATTGATACACAATCCGTTGTTGTTAAGATTATATTGGCGCTTGCATCGGCTGCACAACACTATACCGTTCGACGTAAATACAAGCTTGTTGTTGAGCATGTTGGTCTCGGCATAGCAGTTGGGACACTGCGAGTCGAAGGCATATAGTATGGCAGGCGACGAGAGATTGCCGTAGCCCACAATTATACCAGTCTTGTTATATAAGCCGATGGCACGCGTACGACGCATGTCATCGGCATTTGCTTTCTGCTTGGTTGAGAGCCCTTCATTGCTCTCGAAATAGAAGTATGTGACAGTTCCCTCCTGCCCCTCACTGACACGACAGAATACGCCCGGCGACAATGGGTTGAGCGCACTCTGTAGCGTAGCATCCTGGTGCTGACCGTTGTCGAACACGAAGTATGCATGAAGCGACGAGTAATCGAAGTCTGTATTCAAGCATGACGAAACAAGGAACATGACGAATAAAAGAAAAAAGCATATCATAACTCTCAACTTTAAATTCTCAATTCTCAACTCAAATAACTCTCAACTCTCAATTTTCAACTCTCAATTACCTATGCAAGCAGCGCTTTTTCAGCCTCATCCACGCGCTCGAAATGGAACTCGGCGAGCGTCTGGTCCATGAGAGCCGCGATGCGGTCGTTGCACAGATTGCCCATTGAGCCTTCGTGAGTGTGGTGTATGTTGTGGTCGGCATGGAAGGTGCCGTTCTCTATCTCCAGTCCCACCTGCTTGTAGGCGTCGCGGAACGGTGTTCCGGCGGCAGCAAGACGGTTGACCTCCTCTACCGAGAACATCGGGTCGTACATCGGGTTGTCGAGTATGTGCTCATTCACCTCAATACGCTCAATGATGTAGGCAGCCATGTCGAGGCAGTCCTTCAGTTCGGCAAAGGCGGGGAGGAATACTTCCTTTATGATCTGCAGGTCGCGGAAGTAGCCCGTAGGCAGATTGTTCATGATGAGCTGTATCTGCGTGGGCAGACTCTGCAGTTTGTTAGACTTGGCACGTATCAGCTCAAACACATCGGGGTTCTTCTTGTGCGGCATGATAGACGAGCCGGTGGTGCATTCTTTGGGAAGCTTTACAAAGGCGAAGTTCTGGCTGTTGAACAGACAGGCGTCGAAAGCCAGCTTTGATACAGTACCTGCTACCGAAGCCAAGGCAAAAGCCACATTGCGCTCCATCTTGCCACGTCCCATCTGAGCATACACCACGTTATAGTCCATCGAGTCGAAGCCCAACAGACGTGTGGTCATCTCACGGTTCAACGGGAACGACGAACCATAGCCGGCAGCCGAACCGAGCGGGTTGCGATTGGTGAGACGATAGGCAGCCTGAAGAAAGAGCATGTCGTCGGCAAGCGACTCGGCATGAGCGCCAAACCACAATCCGAACGAGCTTGGCATGGCTATCTGCAAATGTGTATAGCCCGGCATGAGCACATTCTTATACTGCTCGCTCTTCTTCTGCAATTCGCGGAACAAGGCGTCAACTCTCTCTACCACCTCACGCAATTCGTGACGTGTGAAGAGCTTGAGGTCGACCAGCACCTGATCGTTGCGCGAGCGACCCGAGTGAATCTTCTTGCCCATATCGCCCAAGCGGCGTGTGAGCATCAGTTCCACCTGCGAGTGAACGTCCTCTACACCCTCTTCAATTACGAATTCGCCTCGCTCGCACTCAGCGTATATGTTTTTCAGTTCAGCCAGAAGCTGTAAAAGCTCGTCCTTCTGCATGAGTCCAATCGATTCAAGCATGGTGATATGAGCCATTGAGCCAAGCACATCATACTTGGCGAGGTATATGTCAAGTTCGCGGTCACGTCCTACGGTGAAGCGCTCAATCTCCTCATTAACAGAGAAATTCTTTTCCCAAAGTTTGCTTGCCATAATAATTATAAAGGTTTAAAAGAAAGCCCTACCCCCGGCCCCTCCCCCGCAGGGAGGGGAGTAATATGTTCGATTAGCTTAAGCAGGCAACGGCGAGGACGCCATAGCCTCCTATGCATACCACTCCCCTCCCTACGGGGGAGGGGCCGGGGGTAGGGCCTATATATTAGTTATACTGAATCATCTGAAGCACGTCGGCAATCTTCTCGATGCCTTCCTGCAGAGGTTTCTTCACCATCTGCTTGATGAACATGTTGAGTTCGGCCTTGATGGTGAGTTTCATCTTGCACGAAGTAGAGGTGACGGGCAGAAGCTGAATCCAGAAATTGAACGGAATAGGGCTCTGCTCGGTCTCAAACTTGATGCACTTGGGTTCTTCGCGATTTACCACACGCAGCTTGATGCTGCCCACTGGCGGCACATTCACCGACAACGAGTCCTGGTCGAACTCCAGGTCCTTGATTTTCTCAGCCTGCTTGCGAGCCTCCTCGGGCATATTGTCCTTCATCAGCTCGTAGCGTTCCTTAAGCTTCTGCAGGTTGTTGAGGTCGCTAAGCTTGTCGTAAACGTTCTGCTGTGGGAATGGTATCTGTCGTATGGAACTTTCGAATGTTGTCATAATTTACTTCTTCCAGTTAGCGGGATCCTTGCGCCACTCAGCGAGCACCTCAAGGTCTTCCTTCTTAATATATCCTGTCTCTGCTGCGATAGCTGTGGTGTGCTCATAGTCAGAGAGTGTGATGAGGCGCACGTTGGCAGCCTTGAAAGCCTCTTCGGCTACGGGGAAACCGTATGTGTAGCTTGCCACCATACCTACTACCTCGAAGCCAGCCTTGCGGAGAGCGTCAACAGCCTTGAGCGAAGAACCGCCGGTAGAGATAAGGTCCTCTACTACTACTACCTTTGCACCCTCAGGGATAGTGCCCTCAATCTGGTTGCCCATGCCGTGATCCTTCGGCTTCGGACGAACGTAGCAGTAAGGCAGCAACAGCTCGTCGGCTACGAGCGCACCCTGTGCGATGGCACCTGTAGCAACACCTGCAACGGCATTAGCCTCAGGGAATTCCTCGTGGATGAGGTGTACCAACTCCTGCTTTACAAACGAGCGCAGCTCCGGATAAGCCAGAGTCTTGCGGTTGTCAGTATAGATTGGCGACTTCCAACCAGATGCCCATGTGAACGGGTCGTTGGGTTGCAGCTTTATAGCCTTTACTTCAAGAAGTTTTGATGCGAATAGCTTTTTAAGTGTACTCATAATTATATATGTTTTTTAGTTTTTATCTTACTTTGCAAAGTTAGTGCAAAAATCCGAGTAAGCGAGACAAAAGGACAATTATTTTCCCTACACTTTCTCTTATATCCTTGATATATCAGCGAAATCGTCGACAACGCTGTCTGCCCCTGCCTCAACAAGACTTTGGCGCGAGCCGTTGCCGTAGGTAACGCCGATAGTGGCGCAGCCGGCATTGCGACCCATGAGAATATCGAAATGGGTGTCGCCCACTACCACTGCGTCGTCAGCTGTCAATCCGAAGTGGCTTAGAGTCTTCAAAACGGGTTCGGGATGGGGCTTGGCATGGCTCACATCCTCATAACCGATGATGTATGTCACAATGTCGTCAAGAGCAAAAGAACTGATGAAGTCGGCAGCCGACTGATGGCTGCGGCTTGTAGCAATGGTGAGAATCATTCCGCGCGAATGTAGCAGACGCAACGTGTCGTCGACGTGCGGAAACATGGGCACGCCTATCTGTGCATTCACGTCGTGGAATATGCGCCGGTAGGTGGCTGTACACTCAGCCGCCATGCGCTCGTCCATCGGTTCGAGCACGGGGAAAGCCTCCATCAGAGGCAATCCGATAGTAGCCGCAATCTCGTCGTCGGTGTGCTGAGGCAGGTGCATGGCGTCGAGAGTACGGTGGAAGGTGTTGAGTATTACGGGGCGTGTATCGGCTATGGTGCCGTCGAAATCGAGTATTGCTATTTTCTTCATAATGCAGACGTTGTGGTTTTAACGTCACTGCAAAGGTAACAAAAAATGCCGAAAAAAGGGGCACACCCCGAAAGGTATGCCCCTTAAATTATCAGCTATAGGTTTTAGAAATTTCCCTTGTTGGCGTTGTCCCACCAAACGTGAGTACCGCCCTTGTCGCCAGTGATGCCATTCTTGCTGGTGTTCTCCTTGTCGAGGAGTTCCAGACCGCCCTTGATGCCTTCAGCATTGGTGTCGTAAGCATTGCTGCTGTAGATTACGCGGCGAACGCCTTCCTCTGTATTGACAGCACCGTTGCTCTTGTTGACCAGTGCCACGAAGAACTTAGGGTAGCCTGTACGACGCTGCTCAGCCCAACCTTCGTTAGAGAGCGGGAAGAGAGCGATGTACTTCTGTGTCTGTATGCGTGCGAGCTGGTCTTCCTTGCTTGCAGCGTCGTCCCACTTCACACCGAGATGGTTGACAGCCTTGCAGTTGTTGGCAGAGTTGCCCGGATCTACATAGTCAGCCTGGCCGGTTGTACCGTTGATGTAAGCGTCGATGTCGGCTTCGCTGATGTTCTCGATGCCAGCAAACGATCCCTTATATGCAAGCTCGTTCTTGATAGAGAGGCGGATGCCCTTCTCGTAAAGAGCCTTGACGCTTTCAGAGCCGATGCCCCAACGCAACTTGGCTTCAGCGAGGAGGAAGTAAGCCTCTGCAGCCTTGAAGATAGGCAGCGGGGTGTTGTAGTCGCCCACCCACTGTGACATCTTGTAGCCGTATGAGCCGTTAGAGCCCTTCTGTGCCATGCCGCTTGCGAAGCGGATGCCGCAGTAAACGGATCCCTTAGGAGTGGTGACGCCCTTCTCGTTGGTGATGTCGTCAGCGTTCTTTGTCATGTAGAGAGGCAGACGCGGGTCATTCATGCCCACCATCAGTGTCACGAGGTTGGCGTTCATGCCACAGTCCTGCCAGTCGAACATACGCTTCAGCTCGTTGCTCTGGTCCTTAACCACGATGTCCTTGCCCGAAACGGCGAGGGTATTGGTAGCGGCAGCAGTAGCAATCGCCTTGAGGTCGTAGCCGTCGGCAGCCATCTCGCTCTCACGCTTTGACAGACGCAGGGCGATGCGCAGCTTCATGGTGTTGGCAATCTGAATCCACTGTGCGGGGTCGCCGCCGCACCATGAGTCGTATGTGGCGAGTGAAGCCTTCTCCACGTCGTCCATCTTCTGCAGTCCTGCGATGGCCTTGTCGAGGTCATCAAGCATCTGCTCATAGAGTTTCTGCTGGCTGTCGAAACGATACGTCGATTCGCTCTCGGCATTGATGATTGACGAGTATGCGAGGGGTCCGTATGCGTCCGTAGCCTGCATTGTTCCTACAGCCTGCACGATGCGCATCGTACCTGCCAGTCCGGCCTTATCCTGCTTGTCGAGGTTGGTGATGTTGCGGCGCGTGTTGTTGAAGATATGCAGATAGTAGTTCTCGTACATACCGCCACTGTGTCCGCGGTTTTCACCCATATCGCAGTTGGTGAAGTTGCCGTGAGGTGTCTGGAAGTAGCCGCCATAGAGGTCGATGGTGAGGTTGGTCCAGAACTGGAACATATTCTGATGAGGCGGGTAGCAATAGTTCATTGGCTCGGCACACTGTGCAGAGAATGGCAAATCGCCCGGATCCACCTGCGTCTTGTTTGTATTCAGATCTTCGAAGTCGCCTGTGCATGAGCTCAACATTCCGCCACCCATCACAGCCAGTGCCAGCATTGATGACACCGCGAATATATTTTTCTTTTTCATAATTCCTTAGGTTTTAAACGGTTGTAAAAAATTAATGTTTTTACTCGCTCAATTATTAGAAGTTCAACTTCAGGTTCAGACCCAAGCTTCTTGAAGAAGGAAGGTTGAAGATGTCAACACCCTGCACACCGTTGCCGGTACCCATAGATACGTCGGGATCGCAAGGAGCGTCCTTGTAGAAGAAGAAGAGGTTGCGTGCGATGAGCGCTGCAGTGAGGTTCTTGCCGTTGCCGAAGAGGTTGCGGAAGGTATAGCCGAGGCTCATTTCGCGCAGACGTACGTTAGTGCCCTTGTATACGTAGAACTCTGTAGCGTACGGACTGTTGAAGTTGGAAGCGCCAACTGTTGTGTACCATGCCTGCGGGTCGAACTCAACACCGTCTACCACTACCTTGCCTGCGTTGCGTGCATCGGCAGAGCGCTGTGAAACGCCCCAACCGTCGAGAGCAGCCTCAGTAGCTGAGAGCACTCTGCCACCGAACTTACCGTCGATGAGGAACGACAGTGTGAAGTCCTTATAATGGAATGTATTGCTCCAACCGAAGTTGACCTTGGCGTTCATGTTGCCTGCATACTTCATCTCGTCGATGTTGTCGCCCATGAGAATTGGTTCGCCCTTGTCGTTCTTGACAGGCTTGCCAGCCTCGTCGCGCTTGATCTGACGAACGTAGAGGTCGCCGTACGAGCCACCCTCGTTGAGCACAACCTTGGCACCTGACCATGAGGCAACAGTAAGACCGTTCTCCAATCCCTCTACGAGCTCCTTAATCTTGTTGTCGTTGTAAGAGATGTTGAAGTTGGTAGACCATGCAAAGTCGTCGTTGAACTGCTGATGCCAGCCAGCTGAGAACTCGAATCCCTGGTTCTGTACGTTACCGGCATTGACGTAACGGTTGCGCAGACCGCTCTCGTAAGGAGCCGATACTGAGAAGAACTGGTTCTTGGTGTTGGTCTTATAGTATGTGAAAGAGAGGTCGAGGCGGTTGTTGAAGAATGTACCGTCGAAACCGAATTCGAGAGAGTGGGTCTTCTCAGGCTTCAATGTGCGGAACGGAGCCTTGTCGGGAGCCGTCACTGCGCCACCAGAGCCGAGAGTGTAGCGAAGGTTAGACATGTAGATAGGCACGTCGTTACCTACGATAGAATAGCTGCCACGGAACTTGAAGAGGTTCACCTGCTCGCCCATAGGCATGAGCTTGTTGAGCAGCACGCTGGCGCCTACTGACGGATAGAAGAATGAACAGCCGTCGGTGAATGCGAGAGCCGACGACCAGTCGTTACGTGCAGAGAGGTCGAGGAACACTGCCTCCTTGAAGCCTACCTGAGCTGTTGCGAATACAGCGTTGAGGCGCTTCTCGGTGTTCAATGCGTCGGTAGTAGACATATTGCCATAGTAGTTGTTCGGAGTGAAGATGTTAGGATAGTAGATGTTGCCGTCGCCCGGACCTTTATACTTGTTGCCTTCGCCCCAGAGGTCTACGTGAGAAGTCTTGGTCTTTGTGAAGCTTGAGCCTGCTGTAGCTGTGAGTGCCCAGTCGCCCCATGTGTGGTTGTAGTTGACGAGAACGTCGCCATAGAGCTGGTCGCTGAAGTAGCGATTGTCCTTCATGCGTCCCATCGGATAGAGGTCGCCTACAGACGAAGCGTAAGCATTGTGTATGAAGTGGTCCTCGCCACGCTCGTAGCGCATACGTCCCTGAATGTTGAGGTCGGGAGTGATGTCCCACTTGATAGAGCCGCCAAACTCGTAGCGGTTGCGCTCAGAGATAGGTGTCTGACGGTTGAGCATCCAATACGGGTTGCCAAACTGCTGCTGCTTGGTGTTGGTCCAGTTCTGGATGTTGCATCCACGCTCAGCGTCATAAATCTCGAAGTTGTCCTTATAGTAGTTCCAGTCGGTGCCGCGCGGTACGAGGTAAGCGCCTGTGAGCGGGTTCCACAGATAGCCGGCAGCAGCCTGGTTCTTAGAGTACTGGTTGCTGTACTTGGCAGAGAAGTCGACATGTATGGTTTCGAGCACCTTGAAGTCAACCTTCGAGTTGAGGTTGTGGCTGCGGTATGTATTCTCGGGAGTCATGCCCTGAGAGTAGACGTTGCCGTAAGAGAAATATGACTTGAAGTTGTCGTTGCCACCTGCAAGCGAGATAGAATTGTTGGTGGTGAATCCTGTGCGGAAGAATTCCTCAGCATAGTTCTTCGAAGCGGTAGAGAGCTTGTCGCCCCATGACAATGTGCCGTCAGCACCACCGCCATAAGTGGTCTGGAACTCAGGCAATACCATCGGGGCCTCCATTGTGGTGTTGCTTGATACGTTGACGCTCACCTTGCCAGCCATAGCCGACTTGGTGGTTATCATGATGGCACCGTTGGCAGCCACTGCACCGTAGAGAGCAGAAGCGGCAGCACCCTTCAGAAGGGTGATAGAAGCGATGTCGTCAGGGTTGATGGTCGACATAACGTCGCCACCGTCGCGCTCGCCACCGTAGTCGCTTGCCACCTGTGAAGAAGTGGTATTGGTCATTGTCGGCACACCGTCGACAACGATAAGCGGCTGGTTGCTGCCCGAGATTGACTTGTTGCCACGGAACAGAATCTTTGAAGAGCCGCCTGCACCGGTAGAGTTAGGCGTAATCTGCAGACCAGCGCTCTTGCCCTGAAGAGAGTTGATCATATTGATTGACTTGATGTCGTTGACATCCTTGCCGCCCACGGTCTGTGCCGAGTAGGTAAGGGTCTCCGACTGTCGCTTGATACCCATGGCAGTAACTACTACTTCGCCAAGGCTCTCAGCGTTAGGAACAAGAAGCACATTGATGATTTTGCGATTGCCAACCGTCTCCTCAGCATCCTTCATACCGACATATTTGAACACCAATATGTCGTTAGGAGCGGTTTGGATGGTGTAGTTGCCGTTCAGGTCGGTCATGGTTGCATTCTTCGTGCCTTTGACAGACACGCTTACTCCAACAAGGGGGTCGCCCATTTCTTTGTCTTTAACGAGACCAGAAACAGTATGCGTCTGTGCATACGCCCCTGTCATTAACATTCCTATCAGGAACATTACGACTGTAAGAAAAAGTTTTTTCTGCATAGTCTTAAGGGTTTGGTTAGTTATTTAGTTTTAAAGTTATGCAACTGATTTTTTCCTATTTTTGGCAAATATACAACTTTTATAAATTAGTTGTTTCCAAAAACAGTAAAATAAAAGTTAAAATGGATGATAAATTTTATGGTAAAGACTATTGTATCGGCTTACAGAACCGTTAATGTACATTCTTAACGACTACAGCCACCGTCTTCAGTCGTACGTAGTTCTCCGACAGATACATAAGTCCGCCGTAGGGGTTGTCGGTGCCGTACGAATTCTTGGCTATGTAGTAGCGGCGACCTTTTTCGTCGTGGGCTATGCCGATGAGACACAGGCAGTGGTCGTCGGTGGTGCGTCGTGTCTCGAAAGCCTTCTGTCGTTGCTGCTGCGTGCAGGGACGCTCGTCGGGCAGTTCAGCCACGCCACGCTCAAAGGAGAAGCCGGGTTCGGTGACATCGCCCTCCCAGCACACGGGATGGCCCGAGCGCAGCGACATCTCTATGCGTCGCATCATCACGTCGATGGGCACATTGTAGAACAGCTCGTCGCTGTAGTTGTCAGACACTTCGATGGCGAATGTCTGGTCGAAGGGGTGGTGTGTGAAACTGGTCAGTGGCGTATACTCGCCATACATATATACACTGTGGGCAAACTGCTGTGGGGTGTATTCAGCCCCGAGCATATACACATTCTTGGGCAGATAGCCAATGCGCTCGTCGAAGAGTCGCTGCACACGCTGCGACAGCTGGCTCAGGTCGGTCGACGTGTTTGACATGGTCTGCACACGCTGAGCCAGGGCATTGTAGTTGAGCGACGGGGCGTTGTACGAGTCGTAAGGCATTATGCCATACTCGCTTATCAGCCTCAGCAGCAGCGGTGCCGTTCCGCGTAGCGTGATGCGGTCGTAGCCTTTCGAGAGGAAGTGCTGGCGTGCCTGCTCGGCAAGCAGATGTCGAGCCACATAGTCGACCGACAGATTGACCGAGTCGCCCATCTGTATATGCTCGCTCTCGATAGTGGCAAGCATGGCGTATGCCCAGCATAGCGGACTTCTGCCCTGATGCTTCACTGGCGTATATCCGAGCAGCGTCTCTGTGGTGAACTGCCGTTTCTTGCCGGCATCAGTGCGCTTGCCCACATTGAAGTCGGTGCATGATGCCAGCAAGAAGGCTGCTATTATTATAATAAATCTCATTTGTCACTATTTCACTTGCGATGTCATCTTTCCCTTCACGCCCTTGGCACCTACGAGGAATGCCTTTGCCGAGCCGAACTTGAGGAACATGTCGAGACGTACTGGCACGTGGTTTTCGTCGTCGGTGACGAAGAATCGCACTATTTCCTTCTCCTTGTGGTTCTCACGCTCTATGTACGACAGTTGCAGACAGCGATACTTGTGTCCGTTGTCAGCCTTGATAGTGGTCTTGCCCTTATATTCAAGCACGGCGTTGATTATCTTCACTCCGTCGGTGATGGGGAAGCTGATGCGGTTGCCCTTCTTCCATCCCTCGGGGTTGAACGAACGTGCGCGGAGGAATATGCTTATCATGTCGAAGGTGCACGCCTCTGGTGTGTGTGTCTTCCACACATGGGTGCCGTCCTTCTTCTGGCGGTGCTGCTTCACGTGTACCTTGCCGTTGGGATAGCTATAGAAAGCCTCGTCGACGGTGTAGCGGTCGGCCTCGCGTGCTCCCTTGCGGAAGTAGAGCGGCTCAAGCTCGGTGGTGTTGTAGCACAGCAGCGTGTCGCGCATGCTGAAGAACTTGTCGGCACTTTCCGACGTGCGTGTGATGAGCGACGATCGATATGCCGACTTGCCATGATACCGGCTCTCTACGGTCGACATCGACGCGTTGCCCACCTTCACCCACACAAACTTCCAGTTGAAGTAGAGGTTGTAAGTGAGAAACTCGCCCGACTTGAAAGCCGTGTTCTTGAACTTGCACTGTGCCTGCGCCGAGCATACGCCCATGACAATCAGGGCTATAGCGAGTATAAGTTTTCTAATTTTCATAAATAAAAGATTTGTTTAAAGTTCTTAGAATGGGTATGGTATACCTAACTGCTGCGCTCTCTTCAGATTGCGTTGCTGCAGTTTCTGTTTCTGTTCTGCCTTCTGCTTCACTATCTTCGACGGCTTCTGCTCGTTGAGCGGTCGGGCTGTAGGATTCCAGTTGAGCGTGACGTCCCACTTAGCCTTACACTCTATCTCCTCGGGATAGTAATACAGAAATTCGGGCTGTCGGTCGGCAGCATAGTTGCCGGTGTCCCAGATGCCGTTGTTGTTGTCGTCGACAAACATACGTGCATAGTAGGTGCCGGGGCTGACGTAGAAGAACTGTGCCGTGCCGTCTATGACGGTAGTCTTCTTGACAGCCGCGTCCTGCTGGTTGAGCAGTTCTACTACGACAGGCTTGTCGGTGAAATGCGGTATGGTGAATATCAGCGAGCTGTACTCGTCGAGCGACTTCACCTTCACGCCCTCCTTTATAGCCGGCGACACCATGCCGTATATGTCGACGAAAGCCATCGAGTCGGCCTCAATACTATACTCGGTGTCAGGCTTCCATTCGGCAAGCAGCTCATAGTTGAGCAGCGACGTCACTCCCTCGGCATTGATTGTGTCGCCCTTGATTTTCTGCACCACGGGGCGGAAACGCTTCGGCATGGTATACCACAGCGTGTCCTGACGTGCGTAGAGATGTATCTTCGACGTGTCGACCACAGAGAGCGGACGGTCGAAGGCGAAGCCCACGTTGCGGTCGGGGTCGAGCGACGAGCCCGACGTGATGCGTGGTGTGAGCAGCTTTGGCTTCATTATCGAGTCGTAAGGCTCGCCACGCTTGCGCTTCTTGTCCTGCTGCTTCTGCCAGTTTTCTATCTCCTTGCGCAGGTCCTTCTGCCGGCGTTCGTAAGGCTGCTTTGAGAGTATGGAGAGGGTGTCGGTCTGACTCACAAGGTTGCCGAGCGAGTCGGTGACCATGTATTTCATCTGGATGTTGAGTGTGTCCTGATTCACCAGCATCGTGTCGCGCAGCCAGTAGGTTATGGTGTCTCGATGGAGCGAGGGCTGCACGAGGAAAGCGTTGTCGGCATTGAAGTTGAGTCCCTTTATCTCGGGCAACTGCTTGTCGCCGTAGCTGAAGAAAATGCTGAAGTGGTCGGCCTGCTGGCGCTCTGCCTTCAGAAAGTAGCGGTCGGTGAGCGTCTCGGTGAAGGCGCGCAGCACTATGTCGTCGGGCGTGAAGCGGGTGTAGCCCACACGCTGTATGTCCTTGATATGCAGCGAGTCGATCCATGTGGTGTCCTGACGTATGGCGTCGCAGAACGACGGCTTGATGCTGTCGTGGGTGAAGGCTATCTGCTCTGCCTTCTGCGAGAATCGGTAGTCGCCGTCCTGGTCTTGCAGGGCGTAGATGCGATAGTTGCCGGGCGCCACACCACGTATGATGAACTTTCCGCGCGAGTCGGCACGCGCCACACGCAGCATCGGCTTCTTGATGAAGCACGAGTCTTCCATCTCGCCATACAGTCCGACGAGTATGCCCTTTACTGGCTCAAGATTGTCAGCCTGCACCACGTGTCCCGACACTTCGAGCGTGTCGATATGGTCGCCGGTAGAGAAGCTGTAGGTGTAATTGCCCAGAGGGTTGCCCTCGTTGTTGTCGCTGATGGCATCGGAGAAGTCGATGGTGTAGGTGGTATTGGCTTTCAGCGAGTCCTTCAGCTCCACCTTTATCTGCTTTCCCGTAGACTTTATCTCGGGCTGCTCCAATTGTGGCGGCGACACCACTACCTTCTCGGTGGCGTTGTCGAGCTTTATGAACTCGTCGAAGTAGATGTGCACCTTCTTTTCCGTCACATTCACACCGCCATCGGCAGGCGATGCGCCTATCACGCGGGGCGGCGTCTCGTCATACCATCCACCGTCGGGGCGACCCATGCGGGCGCATGAGGCGAGAAGGAGCAGGAATACACATAAAAGCCCTGCAAGCCCCACATGCCCTGCAAGCCCTAAAAGCCCCTCCCCCTTGCCCCTCCCCCGTAGGGAGGGGAGTGATGTGATTGTTCTATATAAAAGATTTTTGAATATGTTCATATATATAATAATGTAAGGATTTGAATGTATTGACCGCTTAAATACCTGAGGCGGGAGTATTCATAATCTCTTCAATATACTGTCGGTTGTTCGACAGGCGGGGTATCTTGTGCTGTCCGCCCAGCTTGCCCTTCGAGCGCAACCAGTCGTCAAACTGTCCGGGGCGTGCCACTACTATCTCCAGATGCTGCAGGGTGATGTCGTGGAATCGCTTGGCTTCATAGTCGGAGTTGATGTCCTGCAGACTGCGGTCGAGGATGTCGGCAAACTCGTTGATGTCGGCAGGCTGCTTGGCAAACTCAATGAGCCACTGGTGGCGGCACTTGGCGTTCTGGTCCATAAACACCGGAGCGGCGGTGTATTCCTTCACCTCGGCACCCGTCTTCTGGCAGGCGTAAGCCAGTCCCTTCTCGGCGTTGTCCTGAATAAGCTCCTCGCCGAAGGCATTGATGAAGTACTTGGTGCGTCCGGTGATGACAAACTTGTAGGGGCGAACCGATGTGAACTTTACGGTGTCGCCAATCATGTAGCGCCACAATCCGCACGATGTAGAGATGAGCATGGCGTAGTTCTTGCCTATCTCCACGCCCTCAAGAGGCACGATGTTGGGCGAGTCGCTGTCGAACTCGTCCATAGGCAGAAACTCGTAGAACACGCCGTAGTCGAGCATCAGCAGCATCGACTTGTCGGTGGGGTCGTTCTGTATGCCGAAGAATCCCTCCGATGCGTTGTAGGTCTCCATATAGTGCATCTTGTCGCTGGTGATGATGTGCTCATACTGCGGACGATACGGTGTGAAGGCAATGCCACCATGGAAGAACACCTCCAGATTGGGCCAAACCTCATCAATATGCTCCTTGCCCGTAATCTCAAGCACACGCACCAGCACGCTGAGCATCCACGACGGAACGCCCGAAAGGTTAGTGACATTCTTGTTGAGACACTCGTGGGCTATGCGGTCGCGCTTCAGCTCGAAGTCGCTGAGCAGCGCTGTCTGCTTCTTGGGCACACGTATGAGGTTGACGAGCGGATTGATGTTCTCGATGAGTATGGCGCTGAGGTCGCCCACGAGCGAGTCGGAGAGATTGTAGTTGGGCGAGTGTGATCCGCCGAGAATGAGTCCCTTGCCGTCAAACATGCGGCTCTTGGGATTGTTCTGCAAATAGAGTGCCACCACGTCGGTGCCTCCCTGATAGTGTATGCGCTGCAATCCCTCGCTCGATACGGGTATGAACTTGCTCTTGTCGTTGGTGGTGCCCGACGACTTGGCATACCACTTCACGGTGCCAGGCCAAAGGATGCCTGGCTCGCCGTGGCGCATGCGGTCGATGTCGCCCTTCAGCTCTTCGTATGTGTTTACTGGCACGTTGCGCACGAAGTCGTCGTACGAGCGTGTGTTGCCGAAAAGATGGTTTCGGCCGTATTCTGTACCTGCGGCTGTATGCAGCAGATGCTGCAACACGTCGTGCTGCAGTGCCTCCGGTTCGGTGAAATGACGTTCCAGCTTGTGCTGTCGGGGAATGAACGCATTGCGTATGATGCCTGTTAAGCTCATTTGTATATCGTTTGTTCTATATTTTTGTAAATTGCAAAATTACCTAAAACAAGCGAGAGGAGGGGGGTTTTTACTTATTTTAAGAGTAAAAAGGTGAAAAAGTAAAAAGGTAAAAGAGTAAAAGAGTAAAAAAGTAAAAAGATTGCTTGCTATGATTAGACCACATTTTTGAAAAGTCGTCCCGAAAATGTGATGGAAGTTATCGGACATATATATAAATTCCGATAACTTCCATTTGACCACACCACTATTTGCTTTATTCAGTAGTGGCTGGTTTGATGAATATCGAGGCACATATACTTACGGCAAGCACAAGGAGAATGAATACGAGCGAGCTGATGGCTCCAATCTCTATGTATTCGTGTACGAGCATCTTCACACCGATGAACACCAGCAACACGCTCACGCCTACCTTCAGATAGCGGAACTTGTCGGCTATGGCAGCGAGCAGGAAGAAAAGGGCACGCAAGCCGAGAATGGCGAAGATGTTGGAGAAGAACACTACGTAGGGGTCGAGCGTCACAGAGAAGACGGCAGGGATGCTATCAAACGCGAATATCAAGTCGCAGAACTCGATGAAAATCACGGTCATCACCAACGGCGTAAGGTGGAAGTGCTTGTTGCAGAAGCGCACCACGGGATGGTTCATGGCGTTTATCTCTTCCTTCTTGTTGCGGTCCAAGAACATCTTTACGCCGCTGTACAGCAGGAACACACCGAACACGAGCAATATCCACTCGAAACGGCTGATGAGGGCTGCACCTGCAAAGATGAAGACAAAGCGCAGCACGATGGCTCCCAGAATGCCCCAGTTGAGCGCATGCTGATACTCCTTCTTGTCGATGCCGAACGATGCGAATATCATCATCATCACGAAGAGGTTGTCTACCGACAGCGTCTTCTCTATCAGATAACCCGAGACATACGATATTGTCATGTAGTGGCGATACTGCTGCAGACTCGCCTCAAAGTCGTCGGGATTGAGCTTCAGATGCGAAGCATAGCGTGTCGATACTGCCTGAAGATCCTGAAAACTCTGTATTCCATGCACCATGTCGCCATGAAAATACAGGAATATGGCGAAGGCAAGTGCCAGGACTATCCATACTGCCGTCCATGTTCCGGCTTCCTTAATGGATACTACGTGCGCCTTGCGGTCGATTACAAGCATGTCCAATACTAATATGGCTGCTATAAACACCACAAAGCCAACCAAAAAGAATAATTCTGTTGTCAACATTTGTTCTATTTGTCTTTCAATTTGTAATATTTTGCGGTGCGAAATTAATCAAAATTACGTTCTTCTCAAAATCTTTTATTGATACTAACCATATTTTTGATTAAATTTGCATATCAAACAATACTGCCAGAACGAGTGAAAAGCCAAAAGATTTTGAGAATTCGATACATTTTGCATGAAAAGATTTTGAGAATTCGGTACATTTTGCATGAAAACATTTTGAGGAAACCATATTTTTGAGTAAGTACAGAAATGTCCAAAAGCCCGACAAGCCATCAAGCATCTTGTTGCAGACAGACGCTATGACTACATAAGTACTTCAACTCATATCAGAACTTCGCGAATCTATGACCATAAACATGGCATATCACGCTAACGACCCTGATGTGGGTATGTCATTGGTTATGAACCTCCGCTACTATATAAACTTGTTACATTATAATAATAGACTATTATTGTCACTACATTTTCCGGATGACTCTAATATATTGCCAATTACGAAATTGTATAAATTCAAAATTGAACAATTCAAAATCGCAGGCACAGCCGAGAACAATTCAAAATTCAAAACTCAAAATTCCTAATTCGCTTCGCGAAATATCGTACTGGCAGTAAAAAAGTGTTACAAATAAAAAATTGATTATAGAGAATCAGGAAGCCTTAATTGAAGGGTTTTGTAGAGTAAAACACTCCCCTACTCTTCAATTAAGGCTTCTTTGATGTGCAAATGGACTACATTTGCTATGCAACTGTAGCCGTTTTGAAAGGTAAAAGGACTACAGTTGGAAGGCAAATGTAGTCGTTTTGCAAAAAAATGAAGGGTTTTTACGTTGTCTGTCATTGCGATTTTCGGTTCCGAAAATCATAACACACTGACTAAGAATAAGTTAACTATAACCGCTCAAAACTCACGAATTTCGAGCTAAAGATTTCCTCGTGCATTCAGTTGATAGTTTTGAGCGGTTAGAAATGCAAATATTGTATTGTCGGGCGAGGCTTACAGCCTACATATCCTGCATCGAAAGACCTACAAGTTTCACTTCCTTATACTTGGCAAACTCGCGTCGTATGGTGTCATATTTCTCTTGCAGCACATGTTCCTTATATCTCTCGGGGTTGCGTTTCACCTCAGCCACAAGTGCGGTACGGTCGATGTCGTTGAGCGCTATCACGTCAATCTCATTATTGCCTTGGCGATCCCAGTAGTTGCCGACGGCTGTGACGCGGTCTTCCTCGGCAATGCGTTGGCGGAAATACTGTTCGAGGACAAGTCCGGTGTAGTCGCAGTAGTCGCGCTTGACGATTTCGAGCAGCAGGTCGTTGCGCTCCATCTCTATGAGGTTTTGGTTGGGCAGAATGAAGCGAAACCAGAAGCGGAAGAAACAATCGTCTATCGACCAGCGTATGTTGCGGTTGCCCTGCTTGCTGAACATAGGCTGCAGACGATTTATATAGTTGTAGTCTTCGTGCAGATTCTTGAGATAGGTGCCCGTATTCTTGCCTATGATGTTGTCTATCTGGTTCTGTACAGTCATGCCTCCGGCTATCAGTTGCAGAATGCTCAGATAGTTAGAGTAGTCTCTGCCAAACTCAGCCATAATCAGCTCTGTGCCCTCGCTAAGGAACGGACTGCCCGCTGCTGTCACCCATTCGAGCATGCTGTCCTTGGTAGTGGCACCGGCATCCATAAGCTGACCTATGTATTTTGCCACACCGCCAGTGAGCATATACAGACACAACAAGTCGTCAGGAGTGTATTCCGGATTATGGTCGTGCAGTATCTCTTTCATTACAGCTATGCGGAAGGGACGCAGTCTTATCTCGCAATCCTTGCGACCGTAAAGCGGTTCGTCGTCGTTGTCAAAAATCTTGTGCATCATGCTGAATATACTACCGCAGGCTATAAGATTGACATGAGTAGAATTGTGGTAGCGATCCCATATGTCCTGTATATGACTGGGTATGGCAGGGTTTATCTTCAGCAGGTTCTGAAACTCGTCGAGCACAAGGGTGAAGTGGTTGTCACGTCCGTATTGCATCAGTGCCTCAAAGAATTGCGCGAACGTCTCCATACGTCCGTATATCTGCAACCCAATGCTCTCGGCAGCAATTCGCTGAAATTTCTCTACAAGCACGTGCTCATTGTCTTTCGACACATACAGATAGAGCATGCGCTGCTCGTTCTGCGTACGCAGCAGCAGGGCTGTCTTGCCAATACGCCGACGGCCCATCATCACCGTGAAGAGCGACTCTCGTTCGCTCCTCACCCAATTGCGACGCAATATCTCAATTTCTTTCTCTCTGTCGTAGAATTTCATAATGCAAGCGTTTGATTTTAATTTAACCGCCATTAATTTAATGGCCATTACAATAATGCAAAGCTACAAAATAATTAATAAAACTACAAGTTTTTTCAGTGGAGAGTTGATTTTAGTTGAGAATTGAGAATTGAAAGTTGAGAGTTATGATATGCAATAAAAAAGTTAAGAGTTGAAAGTTGAGAGTTAAGAGTTATGATATGCAATATTTCAGTATTCATAACTCTCAACTCTCAACTTTCAACTCTCAACTAAAAATAGCTTTCAACTAAAAATAGCTATTTTTTCTTCTGGTCTTCTTCGATGAAGCGCAGCAGATGTTCCACTGCCTCACTCTCGGGGATAGCCTTCTCCACGCACATTTTCTGCTTGTAGAGCGATATTTTGCCTGGTCCGGCACCTACATATCCGTAGTCGGCATCAGCCATTTCGCCCGGACCGTTGACGATGCAACCCATGATGCCAATCTTCAGACCCTTCATGTGGGCTGTAGCGGCCTTAATCTTGGCTATGGTAGAGCGCAGGTCGTAGAGCGTTCTGCCGCAACCGGGACACGAGATATACTCGGTCTTGGATGTGCGGAGGCGTGCTGCCTGCAGGATGGCAAACGAGGTGTCGGCAATGTCGCGCACGGTGATGTCGCCGTCGTTCATCAGCCATATGCCGTCGCAGAGTCCGTCAATCATCAGCGCTCCCATGTCGGCAGCAGCCTCAAGCTGGAAGTCGGCCTTCTCCTGGGCGCTGTGGCGATACATCTGGGCGAAGACAACGGGATTGAAGAGTCCGTTGGTCCACAGTTCGTGGGTCAGTGCACGCTGCTCGCCCAGCTTGTTCTGCTGGTTGCTCACGGCTATCACCACCACTTCGGGATGAGCCTTGAGACATGCCAGATACTCCTCCGACGGAGCGCCGAGCTGCAACACGAGGAACTTCACGTCGGCCTTGACGCTCGAAATGAACGGTGTGGCGTTGTAGGGGAATATCGGATAGGTGTCCTTAGCGCCAGTGTAGGCGTTGAAGTCGACGATATACTTCTGTCCCTCCTTGCGGTTGGCGGGCAGCGAAGAGCCGGAGTAGATGTAGTCGGGAGTGGTGTCGGCGCTGAAATCAACGTCAGCCGAAGCCTGACCGTTGGGCAGCGAAGCAATCACTACTGGCACGTTAGAGCCGCCTATGCCCCCGGCAGCGCGTGTCTTGCGGCGTTCGGGACGCAGCCAGTCGAAGTCGGGCGACGCTGTAGCGGGCACCATGAGGTGGCCTTCGCGCTTGATGATGTAGTCGACAAGGTGGCGTGCCACCGGTATTTCAGCCTCTGGCTCCTCGCTCAGACTCACGCGGATGGTGTCGCCGATGCCGTCGGCGAGCAGCGCTCCGATGCCTACGGCACTCTTGATGCGTCCGTCCTCGCCCTCGCCAGCCTCAGTCACGCCGAGGTGGAGCGGATAGTGCATGTCGTTGCGGTCCATCTCGTCGACGAGCAGACGCACTGTGCGCACCATGATGACTGTGTTGGAAGCCTTGATGGAAATCACCACATTGTCAAACTGCTCCTTCTTGCAGATGCGCAGAAACTCCATGCAGCTCTCTACGATTCCCTCGGGAGTGTCGCCATAGCGCGACATGATGCGGTCGGACAACGATCCGTGGTTGACACCGATGCGCACGGCTGTGTGATGTTCCTTGCAGATATTGAGGAAGGGAACAAAGCGGTCCTCAAGTTTCTTCAGTTCGTCGGCATACTCGGCGTCGGTATATTCTATCTTCTTGAACACACGTGCCGGGTCGACATAGTTGCCGGGATTGACGCGCACCTTCTCGGCATAGAGCGCAGCCACGTCGGCTACGTTGGCGTTGAAGTGTACGTCGGCAACAAGCGGAGTGTTGAAGCCGTCAGCGCGCAGCTGGGCGTTGATGTTCTTCAGATTCTCAGCCTCGCGTCGGCCCTGTGTGGTGAGTCGCACAAGTTCGCCGCCAGCCTTAATTATTTTTTCTGCCTGCTCTACGCATGCCTCAGTGTCGTTGGTGTTGGTAGTGGTCATCGACTGGATGCGTATAGGGGCATCGCCGCCAATCTGCAAGTCGCCCACCTGAACGGGCGACGATGAGCGACGGCGATAGTTGAAGAGGTCTGTCATTTTAACATTTATAATCGTACTTCATTTCAGCCAACTCCTTGTTTGCCTTCTCAATCTTGGCACCGAGTCCGGCCTTGTATACTTCCATCTTGCTTGCCATCTCAGCGTCGCCGAGGGCAATCATCTCGCAGGCGAGGATGGCGGCGTTCATGGCACCGTTCACACCCACTGTGGCAACAGGGATTCCTGGAGGCATCTGTATGATTGAGAACATGGCGTCCAATCCGTCGAGCATACCCTTGATAGGAACACCGATAACGGGCAACGTGGTGTTGGCAGCGATTACTCCAGGCAGTGCAGCAGCCATGCCGGCAGCGGCGATGATGACCTTAATGCCACGGTCCTTGGCACCTTTAGCGAAATTCTCCACTGCAGTAGGTGTGCGGTGGGCTGAGAGTGCGTTAACTTCAAAAGGAACCTGCATGTCGTTCAAGAACTTGCATGCCTTTTCCATAACGGGCAGGTCGCTTGTGCTGCCCATGATGATGCTTACTAATGGAGACATAATGATTAATTATTTAAAAGCCCTACCCCCGACCCCTCCCCCGTAGGGAGGGGAGTAATATGTAGAGTTGGGCTTTGGTTTATTGAATTTATTATTTATACGATTAATATCTATACTTTTGTTTCTTTTGGTCGAACTTTGCAAGTTCAATCAATGGGAAAAAGACGCGATTGGCAAAGCATATCGCTCCCCTCCCTACGTGGGAGGGGCAGGGGGTGGGGCTTATAATCCCAATATCACCGTATACGCCACTACCAATCCCAAGAGGAATCCGTAGCATACCTGGCGCAGCGAGTGCTGTCGCAGAATCATGCGGCTTGTGCCTACCATTCCGCCGAGGATGATGACCACGCAGAGCCAGCCCAATGGATTGAATCCGAATATCAGCGAGAAGGCTTGCAGCGCTCCTGCCACACCGCCTATGGCAGCGGTATGGGTAGATATCTTCCACCACACGTTGATGAGGGCGCACAGAATCTGTATGACGAGTGCCGACATGAGTATGTTGCTCATGAAGTGGGGTATATTGAAGCGGTGCATGACATAGTAGCACACAAAGTAGCTTACGATTGAAAGCAGATAAGGCACCACACGCCGCTCCTTCTTGCCCAGTTCGATGAGTGTCCAGCCGTGATAGCCACGATAGAAGTGGATGAGCAGTGTGGGCAAGAGAATGGTGAACATGTAGACAAGGCCGAGCACCGTAAGCTTGTACGGCCACGGCATCAGACTGAGATAGCTGAACGTGAACAGAGCTATCAGTCCGACAAGCGGCAGATAGAATGGCGTGAAAACCATGCTAAGAATGCGAGCTGCGAGAATAATATTCTTTTCTTTCATAATTCCTGAGCCTTACTGGGCATCTTTATGCCTTATTGAGCCTTAGTAAGCCCTATTAAGCCTTACTAAGCCTTATTGAGCCTTCTATAATTATTTTTTCTCAATTAACAAATCATATCACTCCCCTCCCTACGGGGGAGGGGCAGGGGGTGGGGCTTTGCTTTTGCCTTTACCCTTTTCTCAATCTTGCCACTGGCAACCCCAGCTGTTCGCGGTATTTAGCCACGGTGCGTCGTGCTATTGGATAGCCGAGCTTGGCGAGAGCCTTAGTCAGTGCGTCGTCGCTCATGGGCTTCTTCTTGTCTTCCTTGGCAATAAGGTCCTTGAGTGCGAGCTTTATCTTGCGTGTCGACAGCTCCTCGCCATCGTCGGTGGTGTAGCCGTCGGAGAAGAAGAAGCGCAGGGGGAATGTGCCCCAATTGGTCTGCGCATACTTGATGTTGCTGACACGCGAAATGGTGGAAATGTCGAGTCCGGTGCGGTCGGCAATGTTCTTCAGAATCATCGGCTTGAGGTCGGCCTCATCGCCGTCCTGGAAGAAACGGCGCTGCCAGTCGATGATAGCCTGCATAGTGATGGTGAGCGTACGGCGGCGCACCTTTATCGCTTCGATGTATCCGCGTGCACGCTCCACCTTCTCCTTGGCGTAGAGCAGTGCCTCCTTCTCGCGTCGCGACATCGATGTCTTGTTGTTCTTGTAAGCCTCCATCATCTCGGCAAACGATGGCGACACCTTCAGTTCGGGTATGTTGCCACCGTTGAGCGTGAAGGTCACGTTGCCGTTGTCGTCGGTGTCGACAATGAAGTCGGGCGTAATCTGCTGCACGTTGCGACCCTCGGTCTCGCCAAGCGACGAGCCTGGCTTCGGGTTGAGTCGGCGCAACTCAGCCATAACGCGTTCGGCGGTGTCGGCATCGACACCCAATGCTGAGCGTATCTTGTCGAAATGCTTCTTGGTGAACTCGTCGAAACAGTCGGTTATCACCTTTTGCATCATAGGTTTGAGCGAGTCGTTGGGGCGGCGCTTGATTTGCAGCAGCAGACATTCCTGCAATGTGTGGGCACCGATGCCCGCAGGGTCGAAGGTCTGCAGTATGCGCACCACGCGGTCTACATCGTCGATGGTGCAGTCGATGCCGTGATAGATGGCAAGCTCGTCGGATATCGACTCGCTGTCCTTGCGCAGCAGTCCGTCGCTGTCGAGCGACCCTATGACATACTCCATTATCTCCTCGTCCTTATCCGACAGCTCCGTCTCGCCCATCTGCTCCTTCAGCTTGTCGTAGAACGACGTTGTGTCGCCATACACCAGCTCCTCATAGTCGGCAGAGTCGGCACCCGAACCACCCATATATCCTGCCGTAGGCATGTCGTCGTCGCCTCCGCCGATGCGCTCAAGAGCATCGTTGAGAGCCGAGTCGCGCTCCTCGCGTTCGTTGCGTGCGTCAAAGTCGTCGTTGTCGGTAGCGCCATCGACACCCGAAGAGGGCTGCGAATCGTCGCCATACGAGGCTGTAGAGTCGCTACCTTCTACGTGGCCACCCTCAAAAACGTCTTCGGGCGAAGTGGTTTCGAGAGCCGGGTTGTCGTCAAGTTCGGCGTTGACGCTCTGCTCGAGTTCGGTCAAGGGCATCTCAAGCAAGTGCACCTGCAGCATCTGCTGTTGCGACAGACGCTGCACCTGCTGAAGTTTCTGCTCCTGTGTTTGTATGAGTTTCATTTTTTATGACGTAATGATGTGGTGTATAGATGTTGTTGACGGTATCAATCAGTTCAGCTGAAGTAGAGTTTCAGCTTGTCGGCTGCGGCGTGCAGCAGTTCGGGCTGTTCGCTGTAATAGCGCTTCCACACGCGCTTTGCCTCGTCGGCAATGGGCGACTGGTCGGCAGCCTTGCGCTTCAAGATGGGGTCGAAGGTCTGGTATATCTCGAGTATGCGCACTATCTCCTCGGGCTTGAGCGACAGCAGTCGAGCCATGTCGAGCACCTCGGGGGTCTCGCTCACCATGGTGTTGGGCGTAAGTGCGAAGTAGAGTTCGAGGATTATGACGAGCATAACGGGCGTTATGTCCGACGAATTGTCGATAGGACGATAGTCGCGCTCGAACGAGGGAGTGGTCTGCACGCCTTCGTAGAACAGTCCGGAGTCGCCGAACCCAGCCATCTGCTTGAGTCGCTTGATGTCGCGCGCGAGACGTTTGGGGTTGTCGGCATACAGCGCCCAGAGCCTCTGGAGCGACGGAGTGGCGCGTTTTTCGAGTGCGCACATCTGTTCGTATATGGTACGGGGCGGTATGTGTAGCTCTATGCCCAATTCCACAACCGGATGTGAAAATTCGGATTTCACACCAGCAGGCTTCTTCTGATACAACTGTATGAGAAGCAGCCAATAGTCGTCTGACCAAAGAGTATTATTTGCCATAATCGATAAACATTGTTACAAATGCAAAGTTACTGAAAGTCTTGCACAAAATGTAATTCTTACCTCAAAAGTTGAGGTTTTAATAAAATATAAAAAATAGACATATAATAAGGTAACAACAAAAATTTTCTTACTTTTGCGCCCAAATTAAAGAACACAAAGCAAAATCATGCAAGAAAACTTAGTGATTGTCGAGAGCCCCGCTAAGGCAAAGACCATAGAGAAGTTTCTGGGTTCCGACTACAAAGTGATGTCCTCATACGGACACATACGCGACCTTAAGAAGAAGGAAATCAGCATAGACAAGGACACGCTGCAGCCAGCATACGTCATACCTAAGGACAAGGAAGAACTTGTAAAGAAACTGCGTGAGAGCGCAAAGAAGGCACACAAGGTGTGGCTCGCATCCGATGAGGACCGCGAGGGAGAGGCTATTTCGTGGCATCTGTGCGAGGTGTTGGGCCTGGACGAGGCTTCGACCAACCGTATCGTATTCCATGAGATTACAAAGCCTGCTATCCTGGCGGCTATAGAGAATCCACGACACCTTGACATGAACCTTGTAAATGCGCAGCAGGCACGCCGCGTGCTCGACCGCATCGTGGGCTTCAAGCTCTCGCCCGTATTGTGGCGCAAGGTGAAGCCGGCTCTGTCGGCAGGACGTGTGCAGTCAGTAGCCGTCAGACTCATCGTAGAGCGCGAGCGCGAGATACAGCAGTTCAAGAGCGAACCATACTATCGCATCAACGCCATATTCGCCATAACCAACGCCGACGGATCGCAGTCGGAGGTGAAGGCCGAACTCGACAAGCGATTCACCACACACGACGAGGCTCTGGCTTTCCTCGACAAGTGCAAGAAGGCTGAGCACAAGGTGGAGAGCGTGAGCAAGAAACCGCTCAAGCGCATGCCGGCGCCTCCGTTCACCACTTCGACACTGCAGCAGGAAGCTGCCCGCAAGCTCGGATTCTCGGTGTCGCAGACCATGATGGTGGCACAGCGTCTGTACGAAAACGGTCTTATCACATACATGCGTACCGACAGCGTAAACCTCTCAAGTCTGTGCATCAACGCAGCCAAGGAGGAAATCATCAAGCTGTATGGCGAGGAGTATAGTTCGCCACGCAACTACCACACCCACTCGAAGGGTGCACAGGAGGCTCACGAGGCCATACGCCCTACATACATGAGCAATACTACGATAGAGGGTACCGCCCAGGAGCGCCGACTCTACGACCTGATATGGAAGCGCACGGCTGCATGCCAGATGTCGGAGGCTCAGATCGAGAAGACCACTGTGACCATCGGTATCAACACCACCGACGAACGCTTCATAGCCAACGGCGATGTTGTCAAGTTTGACGGTTTCCTGAAGGTATACCGCGAGTCGACCGACGACGAGCAGAACGAGCAGCGCGACGAATTCGCCCACAACCTGCCCGTAATCAAGGAGGGCGACACACTGAAGCGCCGCGAGATTACATCTACCGAGCGCTACTCGCAGGGCCCCACACGATACACCGAGGCAAGCCTCGTACACAAACTCGAAGAACTGGGCATCGGACGCCCGTCTACATACGCCCCGACCATCTCTACCATACAGCAGCGCGAATATGTTGTAAAGGGCGACAAGAAGGGCGAAGAGCGCCCATACGTCATCGACACATTGCGCGGACTCATCGTCACACCGACTCGCAAGGTGGAGCTAACGGGCAACGAGAAGGGCAAACTGCTGCCCACCGACATAGGTATCGTAGTGAACGACTTCCTTATGGAGAACTTCCCCAACATCATGGACTATAACTTCACAGCCAAGGTGGAGCAGCAGTTCGACCAGATAGCCGACGGCAAGGAGGAGTGGACTGACATGATGCAGCACTTCGACCGCGAATTTGAACCTACCGTTGAGAAGGTGATGAACGCACGCTCGGAGCACAAGGCTGGCGAACGCAAGTTGGGCGACGACCCGAAGAGCGGACACCCGGTGTTCGTAAAGATTGGACGCTACGGACCCGTAGTTCAGATTGGCACTGCCGACGACGACGAGAAGCCGCGCTTTGCTCAGCTGCCTACCGACAAGAGCATGGAGACCATCACTCTGGAGGAGGCTCTCGAACTGTTCAAGATGCCGCGCACCGTGGGCGAATACGAAGGCAAGACCGTGACCATAGGTGCCGGACGATTCGGACCATACGTACTGCACAACAAGATGTACACTTCCATACCGAAGGACGAGGACCCGATGACCATCACTCTCGACCGCGCCATCGAGCTGATTGAAGCCAAGCGCAAGAGCGAGGAGGAGCGCCACATGAAGAAATTCGACGAAGACCCCAACCTCGAAGTGCTCAACGGCAGATACGGTCCATACATCGCCTTCGAAGGCAAGAACTACCGCATCCCACGCGAACTGCACGCCACTGCCGCCGAACTCACCTACGAGCAGTGCATGGACATCATTAAAAATCCGCCGGCTCCGAAGAAGAGAGCGGCTAAGAAATAACAGAAAAGCCCTACCCCCGGCCCCTCCCCCGTAGGGAAGGGAGTGGTATGTTTAGCATACAATAATCATTAGCATACAAATATATTAATAGTATGCTTAAGCTAACACTACATATAACTCCCCTCCCTGCGGGGGAGGGGCCGGGGGTAGGGCTTTTTAATATTATATAATATGACTAGAATCATCCTCATTGGCTACATGGGAGCCGGAAAGACCACCATAGGCAAGGCACTCGCCAAGGCCCTTGGAGTCACATTCTACGATCTCGACTGGTATATCGAGACACGTATGCACCGCACTGTGAAGCAGATATTCGACGCTGAAGGCGAAGAAGGATTCCGCCGCATCGAGCACAACCTGCTGCACGAAGTGGCTGAGTTTGAGAATGTAGTGATTTCGTGCGGAGGCGGCACTCCATGCTTCTTCGACAATATCGACTACATGAACCGCCAGGGCAAGGTGATATATCTGAAGGCTTCGCCCGAAGTGCTGTACGAGCACCTGAAGATGGGCAAGTCGGTGCGACCACTGCTGCTCAACAAGACGCCTGAGCAGGTACGCGAGTTTATCGTCGAGCAACTCGCACACCGCGAACAATTCTATTCAAAAGCCAATTACACGCTCGACATAAACCTACTCGACAATCACGACAAGATAAATATTACGGTTGATAAGCTACAAAAATTGATTGAAAAATGAAGAAATGGACCATTGACGACTCTCGCGAGT
>OGKS01000147.1_pt1 | contig 36276 bp, 34 predicted proteins | sample 1572491 | NCBI WGS metagenome assembly OGKS01 (sample SAMEA2582153, study PRJEB24529) | metagenome | biome: Human gut stool | place: China | collected 2011
TCGGTCTCGCCATCAGCAGATACCACCCAGGATGGCACCGATGCCGATGGCGAGACCGTGGCCGAAGCCGCAAAGGCCCACACCAAAGAGAATGCTGGCCATAGCGATGTAAATGGGCGCTTCACCATTGAGGAAGACATATTTGAGCTTGGTGAAGCGGGCCAGAATCAGGTTTACCACAAAGATGCCGGCATAAACCAGAGCTATATCACGGCCGACGACTTCATTCTGCATGGCAACAGCCAGAACTGCTTCGATGGACGCGACAGCGCCATCAATGCCGAGGCCGGCAGCAAACCATACGCTGAAGGGTTCCAGAGCGCCGACGATTACATTGGCGCCCGCAGACAGAACCATAAAGCCCATCATGGTCTTGAATGTTCCGCTTAGGCAATCGGCAAAGGGCTTCTTTTGAAGAATGAGACCGAGCAGGGCAACGAGGCCCAGGATAACGGCAGCATTGATAAGAATGTTGTCAATGATAAAATTAAGAATTGCCATAATAACCTCCCTTTTTTATCCTCAGTTTTGAATGGAAAGCCGCATTTGAGGCATTTTATATCCAGCCGTTTTCCTCTAGGATTGGCTGTAATTTTGTTTTGATTTCCTGTCTGTTGATCAGGCTGTTCAGATAAATCTTGTTGGGGAAAGAATTGAATTTATCGAAGTGCGGTTTGAAATTGACACCGGCGATGAGAATATCAGCGGTCTTGGAAGCGGCGGAAAGCATATCGCTGTGATCGACCTTGGCCTGTACACCCAGTTCTTTAAGAACGGCTTCTACGGCCATTTGGCAAACCAGGCTGCTGCCGCAGCCATTGCCACACACCATCAAAATACTAAGCATCTTTGGAATCACCTCCTTTTTGTTATATTTTGGAATAACCTATTGGGATCCGGCCGCGTTATCTAACAAAATATTGCAGATATACACTAGAACACCAGCTGATTTTGCAATAAATTACAAATAGAATCCCTTTTTCTTATAAACACATTAACATTTCATCCATACAATGTCAACAGTTTTAGTCAGAAAGCATAAAAAACCGCAGATTGACCAAATAAACACATCTATTTTTGCATAATACGACAAAAGAAAAGGGCAATAATAATTATTTCATTGCAAAGTATTGCAATGGTTTGCAATATACCCTATAATGGAGACAGTTACTGCGGAAATGGAGGGAAGAAAGTGCTATTAAAAGAAATTGTGGAAGGGAAGCGTTATGCATTCTATAAAGAGGCTGCCGACTGGAAGGATGCCATAAAAAAGAGCTGCGCCCCCCTGGTGGCAACAAACTGTGCCACAGAGGAATATGCGCAGCGCATTATAGAATGTGTGGAGGAACTGGGCCCCTATATCGTGATCGTGCCGGGACTGGCGATTCCGCATTCCACCAAAGGCTCCCCCGGTGTGCAGAAAACATCGATTGCATTTGCAAAGTTTGAAACACCGGTGCGTTTTGATGAAAACGACCTGGATAAAGATGCTGCCCTGTTTTTTACCCTGGCGGCGGTGGATGAGGAAGAGCATCTGAAGAACATGCGGCAGCTGTTTCTGATTCTTTCCGATGAGGAACTGCTGGAAAAGCTGGCACAGGCGAACACCGCAGAAGAGCTTTTGGAGCTGGATCAGTTACTTTCCTGATTGAGGGCCCTCACCAGTTCTAACGGCGTTTTTATTGTGGCCAGGGGTTCTTTGGCACTACCAAACCCATAGGCCGCATGGATGAAGGGACATCCGGCCAGCTTGGCGCTGGCTTCGTCCATTTTGGTATCGCCGATATAGACGGGGGCGGCCAACTGATGGCGGGTGATGATATCCCGGATATTTTCGGCCTTTGGTTTTTGGCTGCGTCCCTCGCATTCGTAGTCGGTAAAGTACTGCTGAAACCCAGTAAACCGGAAAAAGCTTTCGATATAACCATTCTGGCAATTGCTGACCAGGAACAACGGGTGCCGGCGGGAAAGCGCTTGGAGCATTTCTTCCACACCGGGGTAGACGATGCCGCCGTGGGTGGAAAGGTAATCGCATTCTTCCTTTCCGCAGACCTCAAAGATATAGGCAGGATCTTCCCCGATGCCGGTAAACAGGGCGCGCGCGATTTCGGAGGCAGTCATCCCCATGATGCTTTGGATCTCGGAAAGGGAGGGCGCTTCTTTAATACCAAACCGCCGGGTAAGTGTTAGATGCCAGCTTTCGGCAACACTGCGGCAGGAATCCCACAGAGTCCCATCCAGGTCGAATATGATCCCATCGAATTTCATAATAAAGCCCTCTTTTCATCGCAAAATGTTTCCGGTTCTTTTGCTGCTTTACAATCTACCACAGGATATCCTCATTTTTCAAGAGGTGGAATAAAAAAATTCGGGAGGAGTTTTTCAATGATCGACACAAGCAACTCTATTTTTTGGAAGGAGATTTTTGAGCAACCAGAGGCGGTAGCGAACTGTCTGGCGGCTAACCGTGAGGTGTGTAAACAGATCGCTGCCGAGGTAAAAGAAAGGAATATCAAGACCGTTGTGCTGGTTGGCCGAGGCTCCAGCGACCATGCAAACCTGGTGGGACGGTATCTGTTTGAGGCTAAGTGCGGGATGGTAACCAGCATCAGTGCCCCCAGTGTGGTTACAGCGTACAAATCCGCGCCGGATTATTCCAATGTACTGATGATTGCGGTTTCTCAGTCCGGCGGTGCCCAGGATATCTATGAGGTGATGAAGGCCTGCGATGAACAGGGCGGCATCTGTGTCAGCGTGACCAATGTGGAAGGTTCCCTGATGACGCAGGTGGGTAAATATAAGATCAATAACCACTGTGGGCCCGAAAACAGCGTAACGGCCGGCAAATCCTACATGACACAGGTCATGGTGCTGACGATGATTGCTGCCTATATTTCGGAAGATTCGGAGCTGCTGCATACCCTGGATATAGCGCCCGAGATCATTTCCGAATCACTGGCAGTGCTGGAAAGCCAGGTGCGGGAGGTGGTGCGGTTCTACCGGGAAACCGAGCATATGATGGTCCTCGGCCGTGGGCTGATGGATGCCCTGGCCAATGAAACGGAGTTGAAAATTCAGGAGACCAGCTACCTGGATGCTCGCTGCTACGGCTCGGCGGATTACCGCCATGGCCCGATTGCGACAGCCCAGCGGTTTGTACCCTATCTGTTCTTCCTGGCGGATGAAAAGACCGACTACTGTGCGGAGGCACTGCTGCACCGCCTAAAGGAGGAGAGCAATATCTGGTGTACCGTTGTGACGAATAAGGAGAAGTACCTATCGTTGGGCGATACAAGTGTGCTGCTTCCTGTGAAATATGATGGCATTCGGGCGGTATTTTCCGGCGCCGTATTCTCACAGATGTTTGCCTGTTTGTGCAGCCTCTCCCGGGAATACGACCCGGACCACCCAAAGGGTGTAAGCAAGAAAACCGTAACAGTCTAAAAAAGCTGAAAAATTGATGCAGAAAGGACGGAAGTTGAATGGATAGCAATGCCCTTTCCATGCTGAAATACATCATGGAAACACCGGCGCAGGTCCGCAGCAATATCAAAAATGCCGAGTCCCTTACGGCCAAGATGGTATCGCTTTTTGCGGCCAGGCCCTACAAGAGCGTCTGGTTGGTGGCCTGTGGCTCCAGCTGTAATGCGGCCCATTGCGCACGGTATTATATGCGGGAATACCTTGGAGTTGAGGTAAAGGTCATTACGCCGTTTACCTTTAACCACTATGAACATGACATGGACAAGGACGACTTTGTGGTCTGTATTTCCCAAAGCGGGTGCAGCACCAATACTGTCGAATCCCTGCGCCTGTGTAAAAAGCTTGGGGTCCCCGCGATAGGCCTGACAGGAAATGTTCATTCCGATTTTGAGCGGGAGGCCGATGATGTGGTGGACTATGGCCTGGGAGAAGAAAAGCTGGACTTTGTATCCAAGGGTGTAGTCACGCTGATGGTATTCCTAATGTTGTTTGCGCTGTATGCAGCGCGTGCCCAGGGAAGGATAAACAACGAACAGGTGGAAACGGAAAAGGCACAGATGCTGCTGGGCATAGATAATTATGAAGAGCAGATTAGGAACTTCCCGGCATACTTCGAGGCCAACAAGCAGAAGTTGCTCTCGATGGAACGGGTGTATGTGATTGGGGCGGGCGCGAACTACGGCACGGCCCTGGAAGGTGCGGTAAAGATTGGCGAGACGGTACATATTGTAGCCGTTGGCTATGAGGTGGACGAGGCCATCCATGGACCGCAGATCCAGCTGACCCCCAATTACAATTTCATTTTTATTGATCCGGGCGATGAAACCGCCCCGCGGATCCAGCAATCCTATAAGGCGGCACGGGCCATGACGGATCGAGTGTTTATCCTAAGCAATAACCCCGAGATAACTGGGAAAGAAGTGATGCGTGTGACACATGCCATCAAGGAAAAGCTGACCCCGCTGTATACACTGGCTTTCATCCAGTTGATCTCATACTATGTGGCGGAAACCAATTCCACCTGGAAACAGCACCCGCTGATGAAGGACTATAAGGAGATTCTTTCGGGGAAATCGGCCACATACCAGGCATACGACTGCACATGATGCGGTCTTAATATCGAAAACTTATTTTTAGGAGGTATATTATGGATGCAAAAGAGCTGAGAAAATTGAAAAAGTTTTCTGCCCAGCTGCGCATTGACCAGCTGGAAATGTTCAAGCAGCGCGGGATGGGGCATATCGGCGGCTGCCTTTCCGTGACGGAGCTCATCAGTGTACTGTATGGAAAACAGATGAAGGTTGACCCCAAGAATCCCAACTGGGAGGGGCGTGACTACCTGGTAATGAGCAAGGGCCATGCCGCGCCGGCGGTGGAGGCCGCTTTGGCGGAGCTTGGATTCTTTGATAAAAAGCTGCTGCTGACAATGGATGATATCGGCACTAGGATCCCGAGCCATGTGGACCGCCTGCTGACCCCCGGTATCGATGTGACCTGCGGTTCTCTGGGACAGGGTGCCAGCGTGGCGGCCGGTATTGCGTATGGACTAAAGCATGCAGGCATCACCGATCAGTATGTCTATGTATGCATCGGTGATGGGGAGCTGAACGAAGGACAGAACTGGGAGGCATTCCAGTTTATGGCCCATAATAAGCTGAACAACTGCATCGTGTTCATCGATAATAACAAGCGCCAGCACGATGGTTACTGCGATGAGGTCCTGAAGCCCTTCAGCTATGAAGAAAAGATGAAGGCTTTCGGTTTCTGGTGCAAGACCGTTGATGGTGCCAGTGAGGAAGCCATCGATGATGGCATCAATGAGGCGAAGGCAGTAAAAGACCAGGCGGTTTGCATTGTTCTGGATACCATCAAGGGCCAGGGTGTCAAGTACTATGAGGAAATGCCGGATAACCATGCACCGAAGGTATTTGAGGAAGGCCGGGCTGTAATTGATGCCGCAATTCTTGAACTGAGAAAAATAACGGAGGAGGAATAAGCAATGCTGAAGGAAAATAGGACTCTTGGCGGCGAGCTCCGCAACCAGCTGGTTGCAACCGTAACGGAAATGCTGGAAAAAGACGACCGCATTATGGTACTGGATGCAGATTTGGGTGGCGCTTCTTTTTTCCTGCGCTTTAAGAAATCCCATCCCGACCGCTTTGTAGACTGCGGTATTTGTGAGGCGAATATGGTGGGCGTGGCGGCCGGACTCTCTCTGCGCGGCTATATCCCGGTGGTACACACCATGTCGGCTTTTGTGGCCCGCCGTGCGTTGGATCAGCTGTACATCTCCTGCGCTTACCAGAACAATACCATCAATGTATTTGGTTCGGATCCCGGCATCTGCTCCGGTTTTGATGGCGGTACCCACACCTGTTTTGAAGACCTGGCCATTATGAGAACCATTCCCCATGCCATTGTGTGCGATCCCTGTGATCAGGTGCAGCTGGACTGGATGGTTCGGGAGTGCCTTTCCCGCAATGATGGTGCCATCCATTATATCCGCGCGTACCGCAAGAATGTTACCGAGGTCTATGAGCCCGGTACCAAGTTCGAGCTGGGCAAGGGCAAGGTCCTTATCCCCGGTGATGAGGTGCTGCTGGTCGGCAGCGGTTACCTAATGGGCGATGCCCTGACTGCGGCGGAAGAGCTGAGAGCGCAGGGTATCAGCGTGGAAGTGGTTGATCCGGTTACCATTAAGCCTTTCGATGAGGAGCTGATCCTGAACGAGACAAAGGGCAAGAAGCTGGTCGTTACCTACGAGAACCACGGTACGGTAAATGGTATCGGTAGCGCTGTGGCGGATGTGCTGGCCAAGAACGGTGCAGGTGTGCCGCTGCTGAAGCTCGGCGCTACTGAGATCTTTGGACAGGTAGGTATGGTCGACCTGCTGAAGGAAGCATACAAGCTTACCGCAAAGGATGCTGTTGCCGAAATTCTGAAGGCCTGGCATAAAGTAAATTAAAGAAACAGGCATCCGGGTCGGTGAACCCGGATGCCTATTCCCTAAAACAGTTATTCTTTTACGATGGTAAAATTCGAAGGAAAACCGATAGAGAGGTTTTCCGGCTCGTAGATAATGATGTTATCAAACGAGCTTAGCGAGGCGAAGCGACATACGCTGGTCTTTCCAATTTTACTGGAGTCGGCCAGCAATACGCTTTTATCGGCGCACCGCATGGCAACCTCCTTTACCGGGACGGTTTCGATATCGTCATTATAGGCCAGCTGGTTATTTAGCTCGATACCGGAGCAGCCGAAAAAGGCGTAATCAAAGTGAAACTGCGAGATCATTTTTTCGGCGTAGGTGCCCACGGTACTTTCGTGGAAATGCATGTATCTTCCGCCGATCAGGAAGATGTCCATATCCATGTTATACAGCTTCCGGGGGATCAGAAGATTGGGTGTGACGATTTTAATGCGTTTATCTTGAATGAAATCGACAAGCTGGGCGACGGAAGTTCCGCCATCCAGGAAAATACATTGACCGTCCTGAATTAGGCTTGCGGCGGCTTTGGCGATCACATTTTTCTCTTCCATATGTTCCGTCAGTTTTTCGCTGGTGATCAGCGGTGCAACATTCCCCAAGGGGGACCCGCCGGTTTTGGTTGCGCCTGCGCGTACTCTCAGCGCCAGGCCTTTTTGCTCCAGCCGTTCAAAGTCTCTCCGGATCGTTGCTTCAGATACATTTAGACTGGCGGCAATCTCCTTGATGGTAACGGTCGTTTCGGCCTCCAGCTTTTGCAGGATATAATCCATTCGCTCTGTTGCAATCATATAAAAACTCCTTTGATCCCGATATTCAGCAGGCGCTTTTTCGATAAATCAAAACGCCTCAAAAAGATTCCTTTGGACAATGAGCCCCAAAATCAAGGTGGGATAATTTATATTATTAGAATACATCAAAATTGAAAGATAAACAAGCAAATTCTCAAATATTCTGCAAACTATCTTGGATTTGTGAAAAGAATACGCAAAATGTGACAAGTACTTTATCAAAGCTTTCATTATAAAGGAAGAACAAAAAACGAGGAGGGCAATTCAGATGAATTATCCGGCTTACATATCACCTTCAATTGCGTGCTGCCCGCTGGAGTGCCTGGAAGAGCATGTGCACCGCCTGGAGCAGATAGGGATAGAGATGTTGCATGTAGATATTATGGACGGGAATTTTGTGGCAAATTATTGCCTAGGAACGGAATTTATTCCCTTGTTGCACAGGATAACAAAGCTCCCCTTGGATATTCATTTGATGATCCAGCGTCCCGACCAAAAGCTGTCGTTCATCCCATTTGAGAGCGGGGATTATGTAACTATCCATGCCGAAAGCACACCGCATATTCAAAAAACACTGGCGGAAATACGCCGGCGTGGGGCGAAGGCGGGACTTGCGCTGAATCCCGCAACGCCCCTGGATTATTGCCGCTGGATGCTTCCGGATATTGATTTGCTGCTGGTAATGACCATCAATCCGGGATTTGCCGGACAAAAGCTAGTTCCCCAGACGCTGGATAAAATACGGTGCGCAAAGGAACTGTTGGAGCGGGCTGGAAGTACGGCCCTCATCGAGACGGATGGGAATGTGTCTTTTATCAATGCGGAAAAAATGCGCCGTGCTGGAACAAATATATTTGTAGCGGGAACTTCCAGTCTATATACTAAGGAAGGAACCCTGGAAGAGAACTATCGAAAACTTCGTTGCGCCATTGCGCAGGGGGAGGAGCACACAAAATGATTTACAAAGGGAATCCGGTATCTGCTGGCATAGCAATCGGCAGTGCCTTTGTGTACGATCCCAAGATTCTGACTGCTCCGGAGGATGCACCGGTGCTTCCGATGGAATGTGAACTGGAACGCTATGAAAACGCGGTGCAAGCAGCGCAGGCAAAGCTGCGGGAAATACAGGCCGCCTTTACTGGTAAGGATGATGATAAGGCGGAGATTTTCAGTGCACACCTGGATATGGTGGACGATGAAGAGATCTCCGAGGAGATCCGTTCGGCTATTCATGCCGGTACCGGTGCGGCAAAGGCGGTGGAACAGGTATACCAGCGGTATGCAGATCTGTTGGCAGCCCTGGATGATGATTTTATGGTGCAAAGGGCGCATGACTTGTTGGATGTGCAGCAGAGGCTTTTGCGCATCCTACTTGGTGCCCTGGAACAGAATCTTTCCCGGCTGGATGGCCCGGTAATCGTCATATGCGATGATCTAATGCCTTCGGATACGGCGACTATGGACCGGGCAAATGTGCTGGGCATCGTTGCCCAAAAGGGCGGCTATACCTCACATTCGGCCATCATTGCCCGCGGGTGGGGTATCCCGGCGGTGCTGGGTATCCCCAATATTATGAGCTGTGTTTCTTCGGGAGATACGATCGTGCTGGATGCCATTGCGGGGAATTTGCACAGCGAGCCCACTCCGCAGGAGCTGCAAAATGCCGCTGCACAGCAGACTATGTTTATGGAACAAAAGAGCATAAGCGATAAGTTTCTGTATGCTCCGGGCAGGACCCTTGATGGTGTTCCGGTGGAGATTGGCCTAAATATGGGCAAGCCTGCGCCGGAGGTGCTGGAGACTTTCACCGCAACGGATTATGTGGGTCTGCTTCGTACCGAGTTTCTTTATATGGAATCAGACCATATGCCCACGGAAGAGGAGCAGTTTGCAGCTTATAAAAAGGTTCTTTTGGAATATGGGGAGCGCCCGGTGACTCTGCGGACGCTGGATATCGGTGGGGATAAGTCACTCCCTTATTTCGCGCTTCCCAGGGAAGATAACCCCTTTTTGGGTATTCGCGCACTAAGGCTTTGTTTTGAAAATGAGGATATTATGCGCACCCAGCTTCGCGCGGCGCTGCGGGCTTCTGTGTACGGAACGCTATGGCTGATGTTCCCCATGGTCTCTGGCCTTGAAGACTTTACAAAAGCGCGTATAATTGTACTGGAAGAAAAAGAGCGCCTGTGGCAAAGCGGTGTGGCAGTGAGTGATCATATTAAGCTTGGCGTTATGATAGAAACCCCGGCGGCGGTGATGATGGCGGACCAGCTGGCAAAGCAGGTGGATTTTGCCTCCATCGGCAGCAATGACCTGTGTCAGTATCTTACCGCGGCTGACCGGATGAATCCTGCGGTGGCGCAGTACTGCCGTTCTTCCCATCCAGCCATTTATAGGGCAATCGCGATGACGATCCAAGCTTTCCGCAAGGAGAATAAGCCGCTTTCGATCTGCGGCGAGTTGGGCGGCGATAAAAATGCTGCTTGTGTGCTGGTTGGTATGGGGATGCGTAAGCTTTCAATGTCCATCCATGCGGTGCCGGGTGTCAAACAAATGCTATCTCGCTACGAGTTACCCTATTTGGAAACATTGGCAGAAGCGGTGCTGCAATGTGCGAATGCTGATGAAGTTGAGCGGTGTATGGGCGAATTTCTGCACGGCTAAGTGATTGACAGTATTCTTGTAAGGAGAAGGGTGAGACTATGTATCAGAGAAAAACAACCATTATTAATCGCACAGGGATTCACGCAAGGCCGGCATCGGTCTTTGTGAATGAGGCAAAAAAATTTCAATCCAATATTACCATCTGCAATTTGAGCCTAAATGAGCAGAATAACACCGCAAACGCAAAGTCCATTATCAAGGTGCTGACACTGGCCCTGTCACAGGGCTCGGAGGTGGAAGTGAGTGCTGAAGGTGTAGACGAAAAGGAAGCAGTCGATGTTCTGATTGAATTGATCGACAGCGGTTTTGGTGAAACCTGATTAGCTGACTTAGTTAGCAAAGCATTTTAAGAAATGGGGTCGCTGACTCCATCGGCAGTAAAAACATTTAGGGAAAAAGGTGCCCGCTTCATCCACGCCCTCACCTGTGAGGAAGATATGGGAAAACGCAAGGTGAAGAATTCTCTGCCTCCGGCAGCGCTCGAGAAAAAGCCCAAAGCAAGCGCACATTGCTTAATATCGCAAAAGACCGCCCCGAAAGGCGGTCTTTCCTGTATGGTCGGAGTGAGGTGATTCGAACACCCGGCATCTTGCTCCCAAACTTATCGGGAATACTTTTTCCGCTCGTTTATAGCGGTTTTCGGCGCTTTTTAATTTGTTTCACTTACTCTTTGACGCTCTTATCTCCGCTGTTTCCGGGTGTTCCGGAGCCGTATGTGGTAATCTATGTGGTCAAAAACGCTTCCCGCCCGGTTTTCGGTGAAGATTCACCGATGCCGGATGGGAAGCGTTTCTCGTTGCTGTTGGCTGCATTGTAACTCTGAGCAGGGTGTTATGCAAGTTGTTTCTGCGTGGGTAACAGCTCAGCAGCTGCGGCGCTATAGACAAAGAAAAGTATCACGCATTTACCTTCTGGAGATAGAACTCACTCTCCGCGACTCGTGTCACAAAATCATATTCCAACCGTGTTGCCTTTGAGGGCGAAATATTGTAACGCTTAAACACCGAACGAAAATATGCGAAGAACGCTCTGTCCTCCTCTGTCATCGGGGCAACCCAGCCGTTTTCGGCACCATGGGCTTCGATCTTCTCTAATTCCGCCATACGCTCTTTATCCCTGTCAGTTGCTCCTTTCGGTGAACTTTCGCATACCCCCAGCGGGAATCGTTTTAGGCTGCCTAAATTGTAACTCCAAGGACAAGATTGTGCAAGAGATTCCTGAGAAGGTAGTAGCGCAAGGCGTGAGATGTCATAGACAAGGAACACCAGTAACAGCCATTGCATTCCCTTAATTCGGGTAGCACTTTAAGGGAAAGCGCACCGAGGCAAGGGAAAGCATCTGCTCCTTGAGCGGAAAGCGCTGTTGACTTTCATCATAATTTTATCGTGAATATTTTTCGATTGGCACTCAAAGCGAGTTGATTTTCATCATAGCGATATGAGAATCCTTGAAGAATTCTGGTACAGCAATATCAGGCAGACCAAGTGTGATACTTCGCCCTGCACGGAAAGAAACAGCAGGAACTAATCTGCAGGAATGAAGAGAAGCTTCGTGTCACCATGACGGACGAACAAGAGAAATTGTTTGAGACAGGATCGTGCTGGAGATCATGGACGAATACTTGAACGCGTAGCGCAGCACCCATCGGTCAAGCTTTGGCCGCCGAGCGTGTTTTATACCAAAGTGCGTACCTGGCATTGTAAAAACGCTATATCGGTGATATAATAAGTTCAATCATCTGGTAAAGGAGAGTTGCAGATGCCGTTTAGTTCCGAAATTAAGAATTTTAGATTATCTTGTCTGATGAATCAAACAGAATTCGGCAACGCTCTCGGTGTTTCTTTTGCGACCGTGAATCGCTGGGAAAACGGAAAGGCCCGCCCCAATATCAAGGCGATGAAAGCTCTGAAGCAGTACTGTGAGGAGTGTGGTCTCCCCTATGAGCCGCTTGAAAAAAGCTGGCGTGAGAATAGAATTCAGGAGGGTGCGGTATGATCGACTTCTGTAATCTTGAAAAATATCGGGAGAACAACCGCATTGAGGCCAAGAAAGCCCTTGGCGGTCTGCCCAAAAGCATTTGGGAAACCTACTCTGCCTTCGCCAATACCCACGGCGGCATTATCCTGTTGGGCGTGGAAGAATGGGCGGATAAATCCCTGCACACGGTAGATCTGCCCGACCCTGACAGACTCATTAAGGAGTTCTGGGATATCGTCAACAATCCCAACAAGACCAGCGTGAATGTCCTGTCCTCCAAGGATGTATTTGTCCAGGAGGTGGATGGCAACCACATTGTGGTCATCAATGTTCCCCGCGCGGAACGCTCCTATAAACCGGTGTATGTGGACGGCAATCCGCTCTGCACCTACCGCCGCAACGGTGAGGGCGACTACCGTTGCACCAAAGAAGAATATCAGGCCATGGTGCGGGATGCTTCCGTGAAAACCCAGGACATGCTCATCCTGAATGAAATGGACTTGACGGTGTTCAACAGAGAAAGCATCCGCAGCTATCGCCAGAGAATGCGCCTCTCCCGCCCCGGCCATGTGTGGGAAGCGCTGGAGGACGAAGATTTTCTCCTGAAGCTGGGTGCTGTCGGTATCGGCTCTGATGGGAAAAAGCATCCCACCTCTGCAGGACTTCTCATGTTCGGCAACGAATACGATATTGTGCGGGAATTTAACGCTTACTTTCTGGATTACCAGGAGCAGTATGACGCTGATACCCGATGGACTGACCGTATCATATCTTCCTCCGGCGACTGGAGCGGCAATGTGTATGACTTCTATTTCCGGGTCTACAACAAACTGAACCAGGACATCAAGGTTCCCTTTAAGATGGAGGGTGGCACCAGAGTGGACGATACCGATGTGCATAAAGCTCTGCGTGAAGCGTTGGCGAACTGCCTGGTTCATGCTGACTATTATGGCAGACAGGGCTTGGTCATCATCAAAAAGCGTGATTCCATCACCATGGCCAATCCCGGCGGTTTCCGCATTGAGGTCGACGCTGCGAAAAGCGGCGGCGTATCCGATCCCCGCAACGGGACCATGCTGAAGATGTTCAACCTGATTGATATTGGTGAGCGTGCTGGTAGCGGCATTCCGAATATCTTCCGCGTCTGGCGTGAGCAGAATTGGACAACTCCGGAGATTACAGAGCAACTCGAGCCGGAGCGGACGACATTAACGCTTTTATTCTCCAAGGGAGACGATAAAAAAGCGACGATAAAAAGTGACGATAAAAAAACGACGATAAAATCTGCACGGCAGAAAGAAGAGATCATCGCATACCTTACAGATCATATTTCGGCCAGAAGTGCTGATATTGCAGAGCTTCTTGGAGTCAAGAGTACACGAGCCAAGAAACTCCTCTCTGAACTGACTGCGGAGGAAATTGTTGTAGCTAAAGGCGGAAATCGAAACAGAACCTATCAGTTGAAATCTTAGTCGTTCGCAATAATAGGCAATGCAGAAGCACAATATGATCGAGATGAATTACCATTATGAAACAGAAACCATGGGATAGATATGAAGCTGCTTTGTTGCTTAGCTACTGTTTAAAAATCGAAGCAGGAGATATACCTCGCAAGGAAGCAGTAGATATTGTCTCAAATACCCTAAGAAAACGAGCTGAGGTACAAGGCGTCGAAATCGACGAGACATTTAGAAATACAAACGGTATTTCTATGCAGATGTCTGCAATCAGAAATTGCTATTTGGGAAAAGACCACGGTTTAGCTGGCTCAAAGCTATTCCACGAGATGGTTGATCTATACAAAAGCAACCACGATGCACTTGAACAAATCTTACAGGGGGAATCTGACAAAGTGAACACCTCGTTGGCGGCGGTCAGTATGCTTGCACTGAAAAGCAATCGGACACATATGCCCATCAGCGAAATTTCAGATGTTGCTGAGATTGAACGGCTACAATCGATTATGCGAAAACCGGGCGCACTGGGACTGCATTCTAAGAAAATGCTGACCAAAGCAAGTCACGCTTTAAATACCTATGTGCAATTTTTGGATAAAAAGGCTGATGACGCAGCTGCACCAGAAGAGTCGCAGTCTGTGTCAGTCGAAGAGTCGGTTGCGCATGCAAATTTCCGGGTCGACTTTTCGAAATCTATTAGCTATGCACATACAAAACCCATTAGCTGTAAGTACAAGGGACGGGATATTTCATGCGCTGGATGGAATGCTTTGTTCATAAATCTGACCAGACTGATCTATCAGGAATGCGGTGATACATTCCCGGTCGGCTGTAGTCTATTGTCCAGCTCTCGCATTGATATTGGCAATGCGGAGGGAATGAATTATCCAAAGGAAATTGCCAATGGTGTTTATCTGGAGTGCAATGCGAGTGCGACCGGTATTGTAAATAAGCTACATGCGCTTTTCGATATCTGTGGAATCAACTATGATGATGTTATTATTGAATATTGCAAAACGAGTGACAATATAGTATCCGAAAAAGAAGTAAAAGCTTCCAATCCACAGGTTGCTGCCTTGGAAAAGTTACTTTCAAAGCACTATAAATATGGGTTCCGATTAGGGTCCCCCATTGAACTGATGCGCATTAGAAATTTTGCAGAAGAAGATGGCATTTTTCTCGCTGATTCCGATGAGGAGTTGGAGCGTAAAATTGCTGCTACCGGAATAAAAATTGACGGCAAAGTGTTTATCATTGAGAGCGAAATTCTCTCGGGAATTGCTGCTGTAACAGATAGCGTGTTCGACGAGGGGGCAACAGTTATCTTCTTGAATCAGCTGATGGAAATCAAAGAAGAATGGTTGTCAGAACAGCATATCACCAATGTCGATATGCTGAAGACGCTCTTAAAACGGATTCGTCCTAATTACTACTATGGGCAGAATATTATCACTCCTGGAGAAAAGTCAACGGAACACGATGCTATTGTCAAAGAAATTCTCAGAATCAGCACGGGGCAGTCGGTTGTTCGGACAGATGCTTTGAAGGAAAAGCTCCCCTATATTCCGACAGAAAAAATCGCATGGAGTTTATCAACGAGTCCGGAGTTTATCTGGATTAGCGAAGGAAAATACTTTCTCATGAATCAGTTTGTGCTTTCTGAAGAAGATGCAAATACAATTTCTGAACATGTGGCCAACGAGTGCGAATTGAATGGCTATGCCTCCATCACCGACCTACCTCTTGGCAATATTCAGGAAGAAAACTATGAACTATCAGAAACGGCTATCTATGCAGCGGTGTATAGCACTGTGCTCAAGGAGCATTATTATCTGCACGGGAAGATTCTCACCAAAGAAGAGAATGGTGTGGATATCTCTGCACTGCTGAAAGCATACTGCGCTGGGAAAAGTTGTTGTACTGCATCTGAGTTAATGGAACGGGCAGAAGAACTGACGGGAACTCCGAATAAGCAGACCTCTATGGCTATTCTTTATGATAGTATGATTCGCGTTGATATGGATGAGTTTGTCTCTGAAGATCAGATTCATTTTGACACCAACGCTGTCGATACACTTCTTAAAAGCATGGTTGGTACACGATTTGCGCCCATAAGAAGTGTGAACACATTTGCTCTGTTCCCATCTTGTGGTGCAAGCTGGAATCACTATATACTGGAGAGTTTTTGCTATCGTTTCAGTGAAGGATATAGGCTTGCTGTCATCAATTATAACGACAAAAATGCCGGATTAATTGTTTCAAAGAATCTAACTCTTAGTTATGCGGATATGCTCAGTGAGGCGGCTGCAAATTCCAGTATGGAACTGACGCTTGAATCTGTTGGCCAATATTTCTTTGATAACGGATACACCGCAAAAAGAAAATACACCAAGATGCCCGAAATATTGGAACGGGCAAAAAAAATAAGAGAGGAGGACTGATTCCAATGTATTCTTATTCCTACGATGCGACCACTGGGGGGATCGTCCTAAACTCATCTCCAACGGTTTTTTCCAAGGAACCCCGTCCTGTGTGGGCAGCGGAGATGAATCTTCTTGGATTTCATCAGTACTGGAATTATGATGAACAAAACGATATTCCCTATATGTGGGCAGAGTCCAATGCATATTGGTATCGAGGAACACAGCTTGCCAAAATAAAGGGTGGCGATTTGTATACGGCTCCAGAGTTGATGCCGACTCGAACAGAAGATAATCGTATTCCATTTTCAAAGGAAGATGGATTTGTTCTGCAACCCATTGATATATCGGCGATGAGTCATCAGAATGAGGAACTGATGACGATTGTCGAAAACACCACTGTCAAGAAGATTGTCAAGGAGTACGAAAAATTTAAAAACCGTCTTGATATTTTTCATGTGGCTTTTTCTGGGGGGAAAGACAGTGCGGTACTTCTGGATCTTATAAAAAAAGCTTTGCCTATTGGCAGTTTCGTTGTTATCTTCGGAGACACTGGGATGGAATTTCCGGATACCTACGAAATTGTCGAAAAAACCAAGGCTCAATGTGAGGAGGATGGGACACCTTTCTATGCTGCTCGGTCACATTTTGAACCCCATGAGTCTTGGACGCTTTTTGGACCACCTGCACGAGTGTTGCGCTGGTGCTGTAGTGTCCACAAGAGTACACCTCAGACGCTCAAAATGCGTGAGCTTACTGGAAAAGATAACTATATTGGCATGGATTTTGTAGGTGTAAGAGCGCATGAGAGCGTAACCAGAAGTAAGTATGATTACGAAAATTTCGGAAAGAAGCAAAAGGGACAGTACAGTTACAATCCTATCTTGGAGTGGACTTCGGCCGAGATATGGCTCTACATCTTCATAAATGATGTGTTGATTAATGAAGCATATAAGAAAGGAAATTCACGCGCTGGTTGCCTTTTCTGCCCGATGGGTGGTGGTTCGAGCGATTATTTTCGTAGATGTTCTTATCAGAAAAAAGTCGATGAATATGTTGACCTTATCAGAAACTCTTACGGTTCGACTGATACAAAAAAAGCACAATCGTACATACAGAACGGTGGATGGAATGCACGAAAGAATGGTCGTGACTTGGCGGACAACCCCTTTCGCTGCATCGAGTCCGTTGTAGGAGATGACATTTCCATCACCGTTGTCAATCCAACCACTGACTGGAAAGAGTGGATTAAAACAATTGGCGACCTTCGTGATACCGAAAATGGGTATGCGATTAGTTATAAAGAAAAAGAATATCCATTTAAGATTACTGATACCGAAAACGGGTATGTAGTCATGCTTCAACAGAACTTCTCAAAAGAGTCACCTCAATTCGTAAAGCTTTTTCGCCAAGTTTTTCGAAAAGCTTCATATTGCGGAAAATGCAGAGTATGCGAGACTAACTGCCGGAACGGAAGTATTAAATTCAAGGACGGTAAGGTTCGGATTGAAAACTGTATCCACTGCCACCAATGCCATGAAATTGATAGCGGATGCTTGCTGTTCCATTCACTGAGGCATCCTCAAGGAGGGGGAAAACCAATGAAAAGTTTGAATTCCTTTGCAGATCACGCGCCAAAGCGAGAGTGGCTTGTATCGTTCTTTGATCTAAAAGAAGCTTTTTTCACGGAGCACTCTTTGGGGCCAATGATGTATGACATGTTCCGTCGTTTTCTCCGTGATGCGGGCCTAAATGAGAAGAACCATTTTACATCTTTCGCTGAATTAATTGAGCAGATTGGCTGGGAGAGTGATACAGCACTTGGCTTGATGATGGTCAACTTGGCAATGGAGAATCCTCAAATTGCCTGGTATGTAAACACCCTCGATATAGGTGTTTATTATGAGCGGAAGCAAGTAGAAGAAATGCTGACCTCTTTGGACGTCAAGCCCAAAGACGCCAAGTCGATAGTGAAGTCATACAAGCGCATAATGGAAACACCATTTGGAACGACTTTGAATTTCGGCTATTTTACCGATGACGAGAACATTGTCAGATTGAAATGGTCAATGAGCGACAATCGGGTATTCCTCTACGCACTGTATCGTTTCGTGGAAAAGTGCAATTTGAATCGGGAATTCAATGTATCGTATCTGTTCGATGAGAGCATAGAGCGCGACGGCGTAAGTCCAGTAAGGTTGTTTGGCTTATATGATGAAGAGGAACTTCGCAATGTGTTGCTGGGCCTGTCCGCACGCTATCCAAACTTTATCAACGCAACTTACACAAACGACTTGCAGAGTATTTCACTGCGCGATAAGTCATCATCCGATGTCCTGAAACTATTCGAGGAGGAGTACTGATATGGCAAGCAAAAAGTACTGCGAATATTTTGATGTAAATGAATCGTATTTCCCTTGCATAGATGAATCGGCAATTAACGCCGGCGCCCCTTGGGAGACGACCTATCCACATGAAACCTTTATTGATTTGTTGAACAGTGCAGAAAAAATGTTAGGTGGCACCACCAACCGTTCCATTTGGATTCACGGGGCTTACGGAACAGGTAAGTCTCAGTGTGCCTATGCGCTCAAAAAGATTCTGGAAGTCCCGAACGACGAACTGCGCGCATATTGGGATCGCTATGAACCGTTAAAGAAAAACAAAGCCCTGCTGGAAAAACTCATTGGACATAAGGAACAGGGCGTTCTGACCGCATACCGGTATGCTTCCGGTAGCATTACCTCTCCTCAACTGCTGTTTCTTGCAGTCCAGGAGAGCATTCGCGCTGCTTTGGATGCAGTGCCCGGCTCTTATAAGGGCGAGAACACGCTTAAAGAAAGCGTGATCGCATGGCTCACTGACTCCTCCCACAACGCCTTTGTGAATAGTCTGCTCCAAAAACCGGAATGGGTGTCCGAGTTTTCTCAGTCAAGCGCTGATGAAATTATCAATTCGCTGAGAAAGCGTAGTGATGTCTCCAGCCTTATGGAGAGTATCTTTAAAATGGCGGAAAAAGAAGGAATCACAGCTCTTTCCCTAACTGCGGATTCTCTTTGCGCATGGATTAAAGACATCGTGGCTCAAAACCATACTAAGGTCGTTCTAATTTGGGATGAGTTCAGCGGTTTCTTCCGTCAGAACCGCAATTCTCTGGATGAATTCCAGAAAATTGTTGCACTCTGCCAGGAGACACACTTCTATTTTGTGATTGTGACGCACCCTATCACCTCTATTGCCGGTGCCTCTATCTCTAAGGATGACCCTATGAGCGTTGTTCAGCAGCGCTATAAACAGATTGAAATCACACTACCTCCAAATATCGCCTTTGAGTTGATAGGGCATGCTTTCTCTGTGATTCCTGCGGCGAAAGATCAGTGGGAAGTCATGACCGGCGACTTGAATTCAAAAATTTCTGCATCTAAAATAGCTGTGATGAAAGCTGCGGTTGTCAAAAGCGACAGCGTTATGCAGCATATGCTTCCCATCCATCCAATGGCGGCGTTAGTTTTGAAGAATATTGCATCTGCATTCCAGTCCAACCAGCGCAGTATGTTTGACTTTATTAAGACACCAAAGGATTTGGATGTTCATGCCTTCCAATGGTTCATACAGAACACCAGACCGGATTCTGACCGACCTTTGCTGACAGTAGATATGCTCTGGGATTTCTTCTATGAAAAAGGCAAGGACTATTTGACCTCTGATATTAAGTTGATTTTGGACACCTATCCTCAGCAGACTAACCTGACCGAAAAAGAAAAGGTCGTTTTGAAGACGATCCTCATTATGCAGGCGGTAGACCAGCGCCTTGGTGGAACTATCCCTGTATTGAAAGCTACCGACCAGAATCTCAGTTATGCCTTTGAAGGAGACTGGGATGTTTATGAGAATGAATGCAAAAGTATTGCGAAAGCTCTTGTTAAGAAGGGCGTTCTAATTCAGACGCCTATTGCAGATGGCAAGCAGGTATACTCTGCTGCTGTTCTTGCTGGTGACGGAGCCAAAATTGATAGGCTGAAGGACGAAGTACGCAAAAACGGCACCATCACAAAGCTCGTCGAGGAAGGCACGCAGCTCGCGTCTGCGCTTAGCCTTACTCCTCCGCTGCGACTTCGCTATGCGGTCAATACAGATACCGGTGCATTGCCGGTCGTGACTGTAACCAACTTCGTGAAAATGATGGATCAGCTAAAGGTGAAGGATACCAGTTGGCATTTCTTTGCTGTTCTTGCCCTTGCAAGGACAGATGAGGAAGCACAGACCTTCCGTAATATGATAAAGAAAACAATTGGCAACGCCGAATATAAGACCATTCTGGTGATTGATGCGCTCTCTTCTCCTTTGGGCTTAGAGCTCTTTGAGGAATATGTGAGCTACTCCGCCATGTCTATGTACTACAACGGCAACAACAATCAGCAGTCCAAAGATAATGCTCGCAAGGCCAGAGAAGTTCTTGACCGGACATGGAGGGATCGGATTCATGATGGATCCTTCATCGTATGGTCTTATGCGAATCAGGACGGGGAAAAAGCGACTGGGGCGAATGCGGTCCATACCATCATGCAGACGGTCGTGCTGAATCGATACAACCATGTTCCTGACTTTACCAAGGGACTGACGGAGAGTCAGCTAAAAAACACACAGACCAAACAGGTTGCAAAATATGGCTTTGGCCTTTCGGATGTCAAAGGTCTGATTGCTGGCTGCGAAAAAACTGTTCTGGGCAAGGTTTGGAACAGGGATACTTACTGGAGTGACCAGGAACTCGAAAAAGAGCCTATCTCTATCATCAAGCGATCTGTGGACAAGCTGATTCACGAAGCCTTCCGTGAAAACGGCAGAATTTCTATTGATGAAATCTGTGAACTTTTGGAGACAGCATATGGTTTTGCACCATGCAACCTGACCGCATTTGTACTCGGCTTCCTGCTGAAAGAATACAAGGGCGATCCTTTCCGCAGTCAGGACTCTGAAGGACTCCGTGAATCCATGACACCAGATAAGCTTTCTGAGATGATTGGTAACTACTACAGTAAGAAGGCAAAGACAACATATATTGTAAGCCTGACGCCAGAAGAGAAGTCCTTCTACGAACTGACTGAAAAGGCGTGGCGTATTACTCCGAATACATGTACATCACCTACTCAGGCATCCAGCTTGATTCAGGCGAAAATGCGCGACTTTGTATACCCTGTTTGGACACTTGAGGAAGTGGATAACACCGGGGTCTACGATATTGTTAAAAAATATATCGCCCTGATTCAGAGCGACGGGAAAGCTGCACACACTATTGCCATTGAAATCGGCAAGATTGGCATGCAGAGGTCTTCGTGTGGAGATTATCTGCAAGCACTGCTAACTGCAGATAATTGTCTAAACGGAATGTCTCTGTTTATTCAGCATTTTGAGGGTGGAAAATTGAGCACTCTGGCAAAGGAAATCGGCGCGTCCGATCATGTGCTCTCCGACATCAAAAAACTGTTCAGCGTAAAGCATGCCGCCCAATGGATTGCCTCTACCGGAGAAGATGAAATCCGGAAGCTCACGGTCGAATATAGCTTTGTCAAGGTGACCAATGCACTTCTGAATGTGTCCAAGGATTCCAAAGAAGGTGCATTCAAATCATGGCGCGAATTGTTGAAATTCCTGGGGCTTTCTTGTGAGTCTATTCAGGCAAAGTATCCTGCTCTCAATAATCTGTTTACTCTTTTGTTGAAGATCGTGAACTATGAAGACATTCTTCCTGATAACATGAAGATGCTTCGTGACGAACTTACTATCCATAACACAGAGATGCATGATTTGCTGAGTTCGCCGCTCAACAGCTTCATTGATCTCTATGCGCCTTATCTAACCGGCTTCAGCCATGAGGAATGCGAGATTATTAAAAACTCCATTACGGAAGACATGTTTGTTCTGTCTGCGACGAAAGGAAATGCAGTCGTCAAGAAGGCTGCCGACGATTATCGCAAGGGGCAGGTAAAGGACCAGCTGTTCAGACTGTGGAGTGAAAGAACTGGAGGAACGAAGAGTCCGAAACATTGGTCTGAGCATTACAAAACTCCAATTCTCTGCTGCATTGATCCGGAAATCTACGGCGAGGCAAAGAAAGCATTTGCCGTGTTGAACAGCAGTCAGCACAGCGAGTCTGAAATTAAAATGGCCCTTGAGTTCTGCGAAGGCGCAGATTTCTTTGACGTGATTGCCGATAGCGATTACCGAAACAAGTGCTTTATGGAACAAATCGTTGGCTGCTATTCCAAGCTTTTACCTGACATTACAGCAATCCGCTCAGCGCTTGAGGATACAGATATCGCCCCATATGACTGGGCGGATGATCCCAGAATCAAGGCAAAAATCAAGAACATGGCCAGTGTTGAATACAACGCGGGGGGCAGCGACGCTGCCATCAATACCATAGAATCCATGCCGATAGACCAACTGAAGACATGGCTAAAACAGCTGGCAGTAAGCGACATGGAACTGGGTGTAAAGATTATTAGTAACGGAGGGAAGAACGCCTGATGCTGTGTGAAGCCGTTAAAAGTTATCTCGCCAATGCAAAAGGCGTGCCCTTCTTCTATGCGGTTGGCGATGAAAACTACAATCAAATACTAAGTGAGTTAAAGCAAAACAGCGTTATAGTCGATAGAATCAGCGATTTTTGCCCTAAGGATGATAAGTTCCCTGATATTGACGATGTTATCGACTATTTCCGCACCTTAGATACGGATTATCGTCAGAATAAGCATGTCTTGATTGGCCTGGGAGAATACTTGGCTCTTAGGGGCTCGGCTTTCGCAGAAAAAATTCTTAGGCGTCTGGATAAAACAACGCTTGGAACGGCAAGAGTCGTTCTTCTCCTACGTTGTGTAACACAACAGGTGAACGCCTTGCAAATGGATGATAACCGTATTGTTGAGCAAAACCGTCTGTATATAGAAGAGAATGCGGTTTCTTCTGTAACGGTTACCTGCACAAGCTACTTCTCTCAGAAAGATGTGGCTATTGGTGTTAAAAAGCTGCTGCATGATTTAGAAGATGGACTTTCTCGCAACATCCATGCGATATCGGCATTGGATTTCTCGCAATCACTTGTTCCGGTATCATACATCAAGACTCCGTTTGAGGCGATTCAGCATGTCATTCCGGGAGTGGAACTTACGGACAGCATGGGAACCACTGCTCAATGGGAGCAGTTTTATCAAGAGTTGCTTAGATGTAACGGATCACTGGATAAGCTTTTCTCTCGTTATGATTGCGCTGATGATTTTGAGGAGGACATCTACGAGAAATGCGCAGGCCTGGAATTTAAAAACTGGGTGTTTTATATTTCTCTAAAGCAGAATTATGATCGTATTCAAAACGATTATTTGGCATATGTGGTTGCCAATACCGACTGCTATGAAGACTTGAGAATTAATTTGCTCACCGGAATAGTCCATATTCCACGATCAGATGGACGTTTTCATAATCTGTATACAGAACGCAAAAAACTGGTTAAAGGTTTTCCCGAATCGGAAATCGCAGCCTTTATACGAGAAAACCAAATTGACCCAATGGAGAGCATCTATCGGTATACGGATAACACGAAGATGGAACGTGAGGCGATTATCTCCTGGGTTGCTCAGCATGGGTATATTGCTGAGATTGAAATCATCTATCCTGCTTTGGCTCAATACCTGGGCGAGTATGTGTTTGACTGTGGCGGCCTATCTGATGAACTGACAAAGTACTTCAAACAGTACAGGCTTATGAAGGTTACAAATCAGATTACGCCTGAATTTCTGGCACAAGTCGAACAAAACGCCCAAAAACTTCCATATACACACTTAGAGACACGAGACAGTGCAATACTAAGGATTCCAGACAAAAAAGATGCTTTCTTATATTGGATTGACGCTCTTGGTGTAGAATATCTCTCTTACATTGCTATATTGGCAAAAAAGAAAGGATTGTCTATCCATGTGGATATAGCATATGTCGAATTGCCGACAATCACCTCCATAAACAAAGGCTTTTTTGAAAAATGGGCAGGTTCGAAAAAAGAAAAAGAGCCACGGCTGGACGAAATCAAGCATAAAGAAGAGGGTGGCTATTTCTATAGGCCTGGACAGGCGCCTGTCCATCTGGCATCAGAGCTTGAGGTTATCAGAAAGTCCATTGATCGAGCAGCGACCGAATTGGCCATGCATACATGCAAAACTTTCGTAATTGCAAGCGATCACGGTGCATCTCGACTGGCTGTGATTCATCATCAAGAGGAAAAATATGACACTGATACCAAAGGCGAACATTCCGGAAGATGCTGCAAAGAGTTTGCAGACGCGGATTTACCGCAAGCGATATGCGAAAACGGTTATCTTGTTCTTGCAGACTATGGCCGTTTCAAAAACAGCAGAGCAGCAAATGTCGAGGTTCATGGTGGTGCCTCTTTGGAGGAAGTAATTGTGCCGATAATCACGCTATCGCTGAAGAAGCAATGTGATTTGATTATCGAGTTGCTTAATGCCGATGAAGTATATTGTGACCGCCGTCTGGGAACCACAATTCAACTGTACATTTCTGATGCAGACAACACCCAGAGTATCAGTGTTGTGATTGACGAAAAACGGTATGCTGCAAAAGGTTCTGATAAGACCCACTACGAAGTCAATTTGTATGACATGAGGCGCGCAAAAAAGAATGTATCTGCGGCTATATACGATGGCGATGATCTGATTGGAACAGTTCATTTTGACATCAAGGGGAAAATGGCTACGGTGAACAACGACTTCGATGATTTGTTTTAAGGAGGGGCTATAATGGATTGTAAAGAAAGGCTTCGAGACTGCTTTGACGAAATGGTGGTCTATAAAGACCTGAAAAAAACGAATTTCTTCTCTGCTCTCAGCTTGCCCTCTTTTATGCGTGACTGGCTCCTCAAAAAGTTTGAAGATGAAAACGGTAACTTTGACAAAGACGACATGGTGAGATTTGTGAAGAAATACATCCCACGTAAGGATGATTGGACTTCAATTAAGAATAGAGTCATTGTTGAGGGAGAACGAGTAAAGTTTTTAGCTAAGATTTCTATAGACATTGATGTCAAAACAGGACAGGTCTCTTTTGCGTTGCCTGATTTTGGACTTGGCTATAAGGATACAATCGTTGAGGGCGATGTTTGGGCTGAATGCAAAGATGACTTAGTTAGAGGCAACGATGTCTGGGGGATGATTGAACTGGGATATCGCTCGCCCGAGGATTTTGACATTGAATTTGAATATGAGTCGAAACGCTCCAGAGGGAAAACTTCACGGGATGGAAGAATACGGCTGATTTCATTCAAAAATTTCTGCCCTTATCAGATTGATCTCGACCAGTATAAAGATGCTCGAAGAGAGTTTTCTACAGATGAGTGGATCGATATCATACTTGGTGCAGTAGACTACAACGCTAATGGCTACGAAACAGAAGAACAGAAGCTGACGATGCTTACACGGTTGTTGCCCTTTGTTGAAAAAAGGCTGAACTTGATTGAATTGGCTCCAAAGGGAACTGGTAAATCGTACCTATTTGGAAATGTGAGTCGGTTCGGTTGGCTATCAAGTGGTGGTGTTATGAGCCGTGCGAAGATGTTTTATGATCAGACTAAGCGTAAAGAAGGTCTTATTGCTGGAAATGATTTTGTAACGCTCGATGAAGTTCAGACAATATCATTTACAGATACAGACGAGATGAGAGCAGCCCTAAAAGGATATTTGGAGCAGGGGAATTTTACTGTCGGCGATTATAAAGGAGTTGCTGATGCAGGCGTTATTCTCTGCGGAAACATCCGGAAGGAAATCATGGATGCTGACGGATACAGCAATATGTTTACGGAGCTTCCGGTGGTTTTCCATGAGTCAGCTCTAATTGAAAGATTTCATGGCTTCATAAAAGGGTGGAATATTCCAAGAATGAATGATGATCTCAAGGTGGACGGATGGGCGCTGAACTCGGAATACTTTTGTTCCATAATGCACGAACTCCGTAGCGATATGACATATCGAACCATTGTTGATGAACTGATTATTGTTCCTGAGGGTGCTGACACAAGAGACACAGAAGCTGTAAAGCGTATCTCTACAGCGTATCTGAAGCTTCTGTTCCCAAATGTTCAGAAAGTATCTGATATTGAACCGCGCGAGTTCAAGCGGTATTGCCTTGATAGGGCGAGGAAAATGAGAGATACAATCAAATACCAACTTGGTTTACTGGATGTGGAATATAGTGGAAAGGACTTGCCGGCTTTTAGCGTTAAAGGACTGGAATAATTATGAAGACAACGAATAAGACTTGCTATGTTTGCGGGAAAAATCCGATATCTAAGGATGAAATTGGCCTGACTAAGAAGCTGATTGGAAAAGACTCGAAGAAGTTCTACTGCTTGAACTGCCTTGCGGATTATCTTGAGGTAACAGTAGAAGAACTAATTGCAAAGATTGAAGAGTTCAAAGAAGAAGGGTGCGCTCTTTTCAAGTGAGCGGAGGTTACAAGATGGTTTATGCTGATAATGCTGCAACAACAAAGTTAGATAAGGATGCATTAGCGGCTATGTTGCCATGGCTTCAGGACGAATATGGAAATGCCTCTCAGCCATACTCTTTTGCGCGAAAGCCCAAAAAAGCGCTGACAGATGCCAGGGCTACAATAGCTGCATGTATCGGCGCAGAACCAGAAGAGATTTACTTCACATCTGGCGGTACGGAAAGCGATAACTGGGCTATCAAAGGTCTCATCGAACCCAACGATAAGCACCAAACCATCACGTCTCAGATTGAACACCATGCTGTACTCAATGCTTGCAATGCATTAGAGCGACTTGGCTATCCAGTAGTATATCTCCCTGTCGACTCCCAGGGAGTCGTATTATCTGATAGTTTGTCAAAGGCTATCACAGAGAAAACCAAGTTAGTGTCTGTGATGATGGTCAACAACGAAATTGGCACCATAGAACCAATCAAAGAGTTGGCTACGATTGCTCATACACATAATGTGCTATTTCATACAGATGCAGTTCAGGCTGTTGGACATATCCCAATTGATGTTAATGAACTTGGCATAGATATGCTTTCCTCTTCTGCCCACAAGTTTAACGGTCCGAAGGGAATTGGTTTCCTTTACATCAGAAAAGGAACTCAAATTCGACCTTTAGCCGATGGAGGCGCACAGGAATTTCATATGCGGGCAGGAACGGAGAACATTGCATCTATAGTTGGGATGGCTGTTGCTTTGAAAAAAAACTGCAGGACAATGCAGGAAACAAGCACTAAGCTTCAGGCAATGGATCATGCATTCATAGATGTGCTCCACGAAGCTAATGTTGATTTTATCAGGAATGGATCTGTAAGCAAATCACCTGGAATTATCAGCGTTTCAATTCGGAATATAAGCGGAGAAATGCTCCTTCATCGCTTAGACTTAAAGGGAATATCTATCTCAACAGGATCGGCTTGCGATTCTGTGAACACACAAGTTTCGCATGTCATTAAGGCTATAGGTGTTCCATCAGCATATGCTCAGGGAACTATTAGGATAAGCTTTGGACACGATAATCAGATTGAAGACGCAGTTGAAATTGCACATGCTATCGCCAAAATTCTACAGACATAACACTGTACTTGTGAGCCACTGACAGAGGAAGAACGCCAATATGTCCGCAATCCGTTGCCCCATGTGGATTTTCTGCTGTTCAATCAGATGGATAAGCAGCCCGTGCTGGCTATCGAAGTGGATGGGACTGGCTTTCATGAGGCCAGGAGCAAGCAGGCAGGGCGGGATAAAAAACTCCATTCTGGAGAAGTGCGCTGTTCCGTTCCTGCGCCTCCGTACAGACGGCAGTGGAGAAAAAGGAAAAATCCAGACTGCACTAAAGGGAGACTGATTATGCCGAAAATTATCAGGAACGCGATCAGATGCAAGAAATGTGGAGACATTATTGAAAGTAAGACTGTCCATGATTTCAAGTTTTGCAGCTGCGGTTCGTGTGCCGTGGACGGTGGCCTTGAGTATCTTCGTAGGTGCGGAAACCTTGGAGATTGGGAAGAACTGTCCGAAGTGGAAAAGGTGGAAGACAACGGTGCATTGACTTGATTCTATCTTGCGGAAAGTGGTTGCGCCATAATGTTGCTTATCATCATTCGCAAGTCACCACGGGTACCCCGCATCCTCAATAGGGGCTGAAACTATGCGTTTCAGCCCCTATTTTTCCAAATCTTTCAGTAGCTATTCCTGCTGACCTGTGGTATATGTTTGTGCTGCAAGGAGGCGAGCACATGAACAAACTGCTGAAGGACCTGTACGACTGCTTCTACACCCCGCCGGAGCTGGCGGCGACGAAGCGGGAGATTGAGGAATGCCACCGCGCGCTCATTGAGGCGCTGGGCAAGCCGGAGCGCCGATTGGTGCTGAAGATCATCGATGCCAAGGATCATATTTCGGAGGACACTTCGCTCGACAGCTTCATCTCCGGATTTCGGCTGGCGTGGCGGCTATCCGCAGAATTGAATCACTATGACGATGAGCGTCCGGCGTGCTGCCAAGCGGCAGAGAAACCGGGCGCTCGTTTTACGCTCAAAAAGGAGGATGATGAACAATGAAGAAGCGCATCGTGACAGCTGTGATCACCGCTTGCTTGGCTCTGTGTGCCGCTGTGTGGCCGCAGCCAGACACAAGGGAGGAACGACCCGCCCCAATACCAACGCACGCCGCAGCTGCCCCGAAAGCGGATGTTGTGACAACGGCAGAAAAGAAAAATACGGAAACGCCGCGGGCAGAGCCGGACGAGGAGCTTGGCGCCGTTCCTGTCCCCGCGCCGGCAGAGCCGACGCCTGCGGTCGAAACGCCGCAGCCGGAGCCTGCGCCTCCCGCGCCGCAGCCGACCATAGAGCTGCAGCCCGGCGATGAGGTCTATATTCCGGGCTTTGGCTGGGTACCATACGAGGGGCCGAATCACCGCGAGTATGCCGCGGATATGTACGAAAATGGCAACAAAATTGGGATCATAGGGTGAAATATGCGGAAAACATTCAAAATAGGGTCAAGCCGCTATTGACAATCAAACTTTCTATGCTATTCTATAATGATTTAACCCCGAGGTTGAATGGATGGCATGGGCGAGAAGGAGAGTATGTATGGCGTATGAGTTTGTTTGCGAATCCGAAGCAAAGCGCTATCGTTCGGATTGCTCGAATGTCCTGAAGGAAACCTGCGAGCTGCTGAAGGAGAAGGGTATTTCTGCACAGTTTTCGCTTGTTGGAAGCGGAGCAAGGAATATGATCACGAGAAATGGAGATGGCCCGTATGACTTGGACTACAACCTTTTGGTCATGAAGGCGATAACGAGTATCGCGACCCGCGATTGCTGAAAGACACAATTAGAAATGCCCTTAACAAAGCGGTGGGCGGAAAGTTCTTTTCGGATGCACAAGATTCAACTTCTTGCTTAACTGCACTGCTGCATTTTAAGGATACTCCAAATGTTGAATTCAGCTTTGATGTTGCTATTATCACGAAAAATAAAAACGGGAATTACATGCGCTTGATACATAACAAAAATGTGTACGCACTGGGCTTGGATCAATACACATGGAACGAAGTGCCACGTTCACATCAAGTGAAAGATAAAGCAGATGAACTGAAAGAAGCAGGCTTATGGCAGGAGGTTCGTGACAGGTATCTTGAGAAGAAAAACATGTATCTGTCTTGGCAGGATCGTAACCACCCATCCTTTGTGGTGTATGTGGAAGCAGTGAATGAGGTTTATAACAGATATTTCAATAGAGGAGGCGGGTACAGTGTGCAATCGATTTTTTGACTACGATGACGGCGACTTCGCCATGAGCATTTCTGACAGCATGGCGATGAATTCCGATGGGGATCTCATGATGCGCATGGGAGATCACATGGCGATGGACATGGACACCGGGGATATTCACATGATTTCCTCGTGGTCTGATGATGACGAGGAGTAGAGCATAGGCGGCGGCTCAACGGATGCACCGCCATAGACAAGGAAAACACTCTCAATCCGGGCAGAGAAAGCAGCGGGACAGGCCATGAAGGCTTGTCCCGCTGTCTGTATCGTAATAGTCAACAGTTTTGGGGAGGGCAAATGCAAACAAACAGTTTGGTCAGGGGGAGTGAGATGTTTTCTCTTGACTGATTATCGGCGTACCGATATAATAAAAGCGGTGATGTATATGACGATCCAACAGATACTGCGGGAAAAGAACCTTTCCCGCTACCAGCTCTCCAAGAAAAGCGGTGTGCCTTGGGCAACGCTGGCGGACATTTGCTCCGGCAAGACAACGCTTTCCCGATGCAGTGCCGGAACATTGATGAAGCTGTCCTCCGCACTGGGTATCCCGATGGAGCAGCTCATTACGCTGACCGTGGAGAAACCGCAAATGCATGGTGGCAAGCCGACTGACCGAACCTATTTGGAAAAGAATCTGCCCGCCAGTTTGGATAAAGCGCTCCGTGAGTACATTCAGGGCGAAAAAGACAAAGTGTCTTATATGGACTGCCTGTGGGGAGAATTATATAGCGCGATCAATTCCAATCAATGGAGCAATGCCATCACGCAGGAGCAGGCAGACTATCTTCGTGCAAAATATTTATGAGGGGGTGAGAACCTGTGATTGATTTTACCAACTGCCCAGTCAACCGCTTCCGCGCCTATGGCGGAGCCAATGGTAATAAAATCAATATCACCTATCAAGGACATAGTTATATGCTCAAGTTCCCGCCAAAGCCCAGCAGGAATCGGGATATGAGCTACAGCAACGGCTGTATCAGCGAATATGTCGCCTGTCATATTTTTGAAATGTTGGGATTTCGGACACAGGAAACTCTCCTCGGAAACTATACGGACAGCCGCGGCAAAACAAAGCTGGTAGTTGCCTGTCGGGATTTTACAGAGGGCGGAAAACGGCTCATCGAGTTTGCCCATCTGAAAAACACCTGCATCAACAGTGAACAGAACGGTTATGGAAAAGAACTGTCCTCCATTCTGGAGGCCATCGAGGAGCAGAGTATTTATCCCTCCGATGAGCTGTGGCAATTTTTCTGGGATATGTTTATTGCGGATGCGTTCCTCGGAAACTTCGACCGGCACAACGGCAACTGGGGGTTCCTGGTGGATGAGGAAAAGCAGCAGGCAGAGCTGGCGCCGGTCTATGATTGCGGTTCCTGCCTGTACCCGCAGCTTGATTTGGAACGGATGAAAACTGTGCTGCAAGACGAAGCGGAAATCGACCAACGCATCTATACCTTCCCAACTTCCTCTATCGAAGAAGGCGGGAAAAAGATATCTTATTTCGATTACATCTCCTCACTGAAGAATCCTGATTGCAATGAGGCGCTCAAGCGTGTCTGTTCAAGAATCGACCTCGACGCGATCCATAACTTTCTCGAAGGTGTCCCTGAACTGCTGCCGATCCAGCGTGAATTCTACCTGACCATGCTGACCGAGCGCAAGGAGAAAATTTTGGATTACAGCTTGGAACTTCTGATGGAGCAGGAGCAGCACACCTCACCGACGCTGGGAATGTAAAACCGAACACTCAACTCAGGGAGCCGCGCCAATTGGCGCGGCTCCCTTTTTGCGTCCATGGTATGTATGGGATTCAAAGAAACGGAATGGCGTATATTTTAGGATATCCGGCATGAACATGAAAACGATTTTTAAGCGTGTGGATCGCATAGAAAAAAGGCCCAAAAATTGCTGAAGAACGGCAATAGGTAGAGGAATGTTAGAATTGTCCCTCATGAAGCTGTTGGATGGTATGGAACTTCTATTTGCTGTCTCAAAAGATACGCCGCGATAGACAAAGAAAAAATTTTCTAAAACAGGGTGTGCAAAACATGTTTTCCTCCGCGATAAGTGGAGGGATTTTTTTAAGGCATTTAGCAGGGAGCAATTCTCTGTATTCAAATCGAACTGAAAGGAGTGATGCCTATAGGCTGCGTTGTAGCTTCCGTCAACAAACATCAAAAATTATAAAGGAGGAATCCAATGCAAGAATCCACATTCACCAACTACGACCAGATGCCGCTGTTTCTCAATGCGAATACGGTGGCGCAGGTGCTGGGCGTGTCCATCTCCAGCGCCTATGAGCTCATGCACGAGACGGGCTTCCCTGCGCTGCGGATCGGTAACCGCATCGTGGTGCCAAAAGAAAAATTCCGTCAGTGGGTAGACGCACAGGCAGGAGGTGATGCCTGATGTTCCGACGCTGGCCCAAGCGGGATCCGAACAAGCACTACTACCTTGTCCCAAACGAAGTCTTCAATCTCGGACTCAGCTCTCATGAGATCGCCGTCTACAATTACCTTCTGCGCTGCGAGGATCGCAGGACCTACCAGTGCCACCCAAGCTACCGCACCATCGGTCGGGCGGTGCGGTTGAGCGAAAACACCGTGCGGAAATATGTGGCCGGTCTGGAGGAGAAGGGGCTCATCCGCACCGAGCCCAGCACCGTCACAACGAAGGATGGCCGCATGCGCAACGGCAGTCTCATCTACACCATCCGCCCCATTCAGGAAGCAATGGAGCTGAACTACCAGCGGCAATTCCAGCGGACGGAGCGTGACATGGAGCGTGCAATGGCAGAGAAGCGACTGGCTGAGTTGAATCGGCAGAGCAAGAAGGAGGAAAGCGCATGATGCAGCAGCTTGCAAATTTTATCGTGAACCATGACCCGATGATGGTCCTCCGGCGCACGCATAACACGGTGTGCTACATCCGGTGGGCGTGGAACAAGGATCATGCTGACCCCATCGACGAAGAAGAGCTTCGCCTGTTCCTCTGCGATGAACACCACGGCAACCTGACCGATGAGCAAAAGACCGTTGCCCGTCAGTGCAGAGACGGAATGCGAAATGTCTATGCGGAGATGTGCCTGCACTTACTGCAAAACGAGGTCATGCTGGAGCGCGGCATGGTGCCGGACAGCGGTACCTACCGCAGCGTGTTCTGCCCGGAAGGGGGTGATGCACCGTGGATGATCGGCCAGGCGGGATAACCGAAAATCAGACCGATTTGCCGCCGACGAAAGAAAAGCAGGAGAAAGGACCGGGGTCGTAAACGCCCCGGTCCGTCCCACAAATGCCCGCAGTGCGGGCATTTTCAAGGGTTTGTGACCGGGGACAGAGGAACGCTCCTTTCGGGAGTTTGTACCCTATGGAACGCTCCGAGTTCCAGTTTCCTCAGTGTTTTCAAGGGTTTCCGCCGACGCTCTACCGGCCCCATGCCCCGATTTTGATCCAATTTACACCTAATTTGCACTTCAAAACGCAGAAAAAGAATTGAGAAAAGCAATAGCTATTTCCGCAAAAGTGTGGTAGTTGTTTGTGTTACAAAAAGAAAACGAATCCAAAGGAAGTGAAATACATGGCAAAACGAAGACCGGCCGGTGACGGCATGGTGCGCAGGCGAGAGGACGGACGCTGGGAGGGTCGCATCGTCATCGGCCACCGGGAAAACGGCGAGCCGCTGTTCCGCCATGTGTATGCCAAGACCCAAAAAGCTCTGCTGGATAAGCTGCACCAGAACATCGAGTGCTACCGGGATGTGGAGCTGACCGAGGACAGCCGCATGACGCTGGGCCGGTGGTTGGATCGCTGGCTCACGGAGTACAAGGCGGGTACGGTGCGGCCCGGTACCCTCGAGGGCTACCGCCGCTACATTGAATACTACATCAAGCCGCAACTGGGCGACAAGCAGATCTCCCTCCTCTCCCAGCAGGACATCCAGCGGATGTACCGCCGCCTGAAAACGGAGGGGCGCATCCACGAACATCCCGAGATGGGGCATCAGCTCTCCGACTCCATGGTTCGCCACATTCATTCCACCCTCCACGCTGCGTTGAAGGACGCAGTGCAGGCGCATGTCATTCCCAGGAACCCCACCGAGGGGACAACGGCGCCCAAGCCCAACTACAAGCCCAAGCGCATTCTCACCCGTGCGGAGTTGGACGCCTTCCTTACAGTGGTGGAGCAGGATGAGGTGTGGCGGGACTTCTTCCAGACGGAGCTGATGACCGGCCTGCGCCGCGGCGAGATCTGTGGTCTGCAATGGAGCGACTTCGATGGGGACGCCGGTACGCTGAAGGTGTGCCGCACTCTCCACAGCCAGCGGAAGGGCGAGTATACCGTCGGTGAGACAAAGACCAATCAAGGTATGCGTACCATCATTCTGCCGCACAGCGTGACCGAAATCCTGCGGCGGCGAAAAGTGGATGCCATCAGCCAATGGATATTCCCTGATTCGGTGAAGCCGGAAGATCCCGTCGACCCCAATGCAGCCTATCGCCACATGAAAACGCTCCTCCAGCGGGCAGGGCTGCCCAGCATCCGCTTTCATGATCTGCGCCATACATTCGCAACCCATGCCCTCACCAGCGGTGTGGACGCCAAAACCCTGTCCGGTATCCTGGGCCACACCAACGCCTCCTTCACGCTGGACACCTATACCCATGTCACCTCAGATATGCAGAAGACAGCCTCGGGCATCGTGGGCGGCTTCATGGAGGACATCTTCGGAAAGGAGTTGAAACCGTGGCAAGAAAGCGAAAAGCCGGAGACGGAACTGTAAGGCAGCGCAAGGATGGTCGGTGGGAGGGCCGCATCGTCACTGGCTATGATGATAACGCCTACCCCAAAACGAAAAATGTTCTCGCCAAAACCAAGAAGGAGTGCGTTGAGAAGCTCCAAAAGCTCAAGGCGGAGTGCGGCGGACTGAAGCCGGAGAAGGTGCGGCCAGAGATGCCCTTTGGGGACTGGCTGACATACTGGTATGAGAATCACTCCAAGCCAAAGATCCGCCCCACCACGCAGGAAACCTATGAGAGCCGCATCCGCTTGCACATCATCCCGGAGATTGGGGACATCCCGCTGAATAAGCTGACACAGAACGACCTGCAGCAGTTCTACGGTCGGCTCAAGAAAAGCGGCCGGAAGCGGTTCACCGACAAGTACGGCGAAGGGCTGTCCGACCGAATGGTGCGTATGTGCCACGCCACCTGCCGCTCCGCATTGGAGAAGGCGGTGCAGGATGGGCTGATCCGTGTGAACCCGGCCATCGGCTGCAAGCTGCCGCCCAAGAAGGCGCGGGAGATGCAGGTGCTGACGCGGGAGGAGCTGCAGCGGTTTCTCATTCAGGCGAAGTTCGAGGGCTACTACGAAGTGTTCCTTCTGGACTTAGCCACCGGCCTGCGCCGAGGCGAGCTCATGGCGCTGCAATGGGACGACCTGAACTTCAAAACCGGCGTGCTGAATGTGAACAAGCAGGTCTACGATGTGCGTGGCCAGCTTCAGATCAGCACACCCAAGACGAAGAACTCCGTCCGCAAGATCGTCCTGCCGCCTGCGGTGGTGGCGGTGCTGCGGGAGTATAAAAAGACGGTGGACTCCCGCTGGATGTTCCCGTCGCCTGTGAAGGAAGACTGTCCCATTACGCCCGGCGTGGTACGGCGCAGATTGCAGTTCATCTTGGAGCACGCAGGATGCAAACATGTACGCTTTCATGATCTGCGTCATACATTCGCAACGCTGGCGCTGGAAAACGGCATGGATGTGAAAACCCTCTCCGCCATGCTGGGCCATGTGTCGGCGGTGACAACGCTGGACATCTACACCCACATCACCGGCGATATGCAGCGCGCAGCCGCCGCCAGTATTGACCGGAGCATCGGCAAGGCAGAACCGCAGGAAGAAGCGTACCAGGAACAGCCGGCTTATGAAGAGAATCAGCCGGAAACCTGTCAGAAAGAGGAAAATCCTGTAGTAGAAGAGGCGGAAACTGAAGATGTTCATGAGGAGAAAAAATCACCATTTTCAAAACTTACAAAGCTGATTACTCCGAAAAAGGAAAAGAAATCTTCCGGATGGCCGCAGGATTTCCAGCCGATCAAGCGTCGGGAGGATATTGATGAAGATCTAGTAAATGGAGATGTGAACCCATATACCGGACATGAGTATCGGACAAACAGTGTGCGTATGCATCCACACAGAATCGGTTATGTACAGGTATATGACCGAAAAGATCACAAGTGGACAGACATGACAGAGTGGGCGTTCCTTGGGGTGGAAGAGCGAAAGAAAGCTACGATGGGAAAAGACTACGAGCCACCGATTTATCTGGATTAATCAATGAGTTATTTGTCAGAGCGGAAGATTCCGCTCTGATTTTTTAAAAATGGTAATTTTTACCGGAAAGTCAGAATAGTTTAGAACAGGCAGTTAAAAGGAAGGTGCAGGTGCTAGATTATGAAAAGCTTTATCCGGTATTTATATGAATATCAGAATGGAAAAAGGACAAGAAATACAGGATTTGTGAAGGTTCTTGAACAGACAGATACAGCGGAAATCCAGATTTATGGGAGAGGATTTCCGGTGGCAGGAGGACGTACACTGGAAATATATCTCTTTTATGAAGAGGATGGCAAGTGTATTGGAATCCGGATGGGAGA
>OGKS01000150.1_pt1 | contig 36164 bp, 31 predicted proteins | sample 1572491 | NCBI WGS metagenome assembly OGKS01 (sample SAMEA2582153, study PRJEB24529) | metagenome | biome: Human gut stool | place: China | collected 2011
TTTGCAAAGATAAGAAGAATTGTTTAATTTTGCAACTAAATTAATTATTTTTGAATTTAAAGTTAGGAAAAATGGCATTAAATACAGATAAAAACGTAAAATTGTACTATTCTATCAAGGAAGTATCTGAGGAAGTGGGCGTAAGTGAGTCTACGCTCCGTTATTGGGAGAAGGAGTTTCCGTTCCTCCGTCCGAAGGTTTCTGCCAACAAGGTGCGCCAATATTCCGAGAAGGATATTGAGCAGGTGAAGCTCATCTACAACCTCATCAAGGTGAAGGGCTTCAAGATTGCTGCGGCACGTAAGTATCTGAATCAAAACAGAACGGGTGCCGAGAAGTCGTCTGACGTTCTCGACACCCTGATATCTGTGAGAGACCAGCTTAAGGAGCTCAAGAAGCAGCTCGATGGACTGGTGTAGTACTTTGAACTTTGAGCTTTATGATTAGTTGAAAGTGTAGGGGATGGTGGTTTACCAGCATTCTTCGCCGAAAACCTCGGCGATGGTAACCTTGCCTGCCTCTTTCTTGCTCAGCTGATGGCTCCAGGCTACTCTGCCCTTGGTGGCGGCGCCTGGACCATGGTTCTTGTATTCGCTATATTCTGCCGTTTCTTCGTTCTTAGGGTTGTTCCAGTTGTGCCAACCCTCAGGACGGATGTGGCTACCCATTTCGCAGTTCATGAAGAGTGTCTTGGCGAACGGACGCCAAGGACGGCCTAGATACACCTTCTTTACACCTTCGGCTGCAGTGAGTTTGCACTTGTTGAACACATAGCCGTATTTCTGACCGGCTGGGCTTGATGCGGCTGTAATGTAGCTGTCGGCCTTGCTGTGAATCTCGCAATTTTCAAACCATGCCAGGCTAGGACCGAAGATGAAATCGGTGGTTCCTTCGATGTAGCAGTCGTAGAAGGCGATGCGCGAGCCTGCTCTGCCTGTATATACGGTGTCCTGATTTCCCAGGAGTCGGCAGTTCTGCACCAGAATATGATCGCCTTCGATGTGGAGAGATACAGCCTGTCCCAGCTTGGCGGCATTATTCTCAATGGTGATATTCTTCAGCGTGATATAATTGCCCTGCACTTTGAGGGTATAGGTTCGGAAGGTGCCCATCTTCTTGCCTTTGGCTGCTGCCTCGGAGTCAAGACCGCCGATAGGCATCAGAATGTTGGCGTGGTCATCCCATGTGATGATAGTCTGGTCACGGTCTTCACCGCAGATGGTGATGTTGGTGAGCCAGGTTGGGATGATGAGCTTCTCCTTGTAAACTCCCTTCTTTACATAGATTACCTTGGTGTAGTCCATGAAGGCGCGGCACACTTCGATGGCTTCGTCGATGGTGCGGAATTCGCCTGTTCCGTCACGGGATACTACCAGGGTATCTGGGTTGTCATACTTGTTGGCAGCTGCTATAGGCAGCATCGTCAACATCATCATCATTGATAAGAAAATCTGTTTCATTTGTTTTAAAGATTGTAGTTTATATATAAGTTAGGAGTTAGAAGAACAAACTCCCAACTCCATACTTATATAATATCTGATAATACTGATTGATAATTTCTAACTCAAAAATCTCCAGCCTTAGACATTACAGGATTCTCTGCACTTCCTGCAGATCCTCTATGGTTCTGAGCTTATCCATAATCACCTTCACTTCCTCACGGTCGTGAATACGCAGTTCGATGGTTCCGTCGAAGATACCGTTGTCGCTGCTGATGGTGAGCTTGTGGATGTTGATGCCCAGCTGGTCGCTGATAATCTTGCTCACGTCGAGGAGCATGCCCTTGCGGTCGATACCCTTGATTTCGATGGTTGCATCGAAGAGCATCTGCTTGTGCATGTCCCACTTGGCATCCACGATGCGGTTGCCGTAGCTTGATTTCAGTTTGGCTGCGATGTTGCAGGAACGCTTGTGAATCTCGATACGGTTCTTATTGTCGATGAATCCCATGATGTCATCGCCTGGGATAGCGTGGCAACAGGATGGGAAGATAAACTGGTTGATGTTTTCCTCAGTAAGGATGAGTGGTTTCTTCTTATTGAAGTCCTTGCCCACCACGAAGAGTTCCTGTGGCTTTATGGTTCCCGCAGTTTCTTCCTTACTCTTGTTTCTGCCCAGGAATGGGATGAAATTACGCCAGCCTGCAGCTTGCTTTGGCTTCTTGTTCTTGCCCTGCAGCTCGTCGAGGTCTTTTTCGCCCAGTATCAGGCAATGCTCGCCGATAGACTGGAAGAAGGTTTCGTGCTTCTGAATGTTGTGGAAGTCGCAGAGCTTGTCCACGATGGAGTTGGTCATCTCCATGTTGTTCTTCTTGAGCCAGTCGGTAAGGATGGTCTCACCCTTCTTCTGAACTTCTCGTGAGTCGCGGCGCAATATTGCCATAATCTTGCTCTTTGCCTTGGCGGTGCTGACGAAGTTCACCCAGTCGGGTTGCACGTGCTGACTCTTGGAGGTGAGAATCTCTACCTGGTCGCCGCTGTTGAGCTTGTGGCTCAGAGGCACCAGCTTGTGGTTCACCTTGGCTCCGATGCAGTGGCTTCCCAGGAAGGTGTGTATCTGGAAGGCGAAGTCGAGTGCCGTACAGTTGGCTGGCATCGTCTTAATTTCACCCTTAGGTGTGAAGACGAAGATTTCTGATGCATAGAGGTTGAGCTTGATGGCATCGAGGAAGTCCATGGCGTCTGGTTGCGGGTCATCGAGGATTTCCTTGATGGTGCTGAGCCAGTCGTTCAGTTCGTTTTCGTCTTCCGTATATTCGCCGCCTTCCTTGTATTTCCAGTGGGCTGCGAATCCCTTTTCTGCCACCTCGTCCATGCGGTCGGAACGGATCTGCACTTCAATCCATCGTCCCTGCTTGCTCATCAGAGTTACGTGCAGGGCCTGATAGCCGTTTGCCTTCGGATGGTTGAGCCAGTCGCGCAGGCGGTCGGGGTGACTCTTGTATATCTGGCTGATTGCCACATACACATTGAAGCATTCGTTTACCTCGTTGGCGCGTACCTTCGGCGTTACGATGATGCGGACGGCGAGGATGTCGTAGATTTCTTCAAACGTTACGTGCTTGTTCTGCATCTTGTTCCAAATGGAATAAGGGCTCTTCACACGTGCCTTGAGCTTGTATTCTACGCCCAATTTGTCGAGCACTTCGCGTATTGGGGCTGTAAACTGTGCGAAGAGCGTGTCACGCTGCGCCTCGGTATCAGCAAGCTTATGCTCTATGTTGGCGTATTCCTGCGGATGGTCGTAGCGGAAGCTGAGGTTCTCCAGCTCGGTCTTGATCTTGTTGAGACCGAGTCGGTTGGCGAGCGGTGCATAAATGTATAAGGTTTCGCCGGCAATCTTATACTGCTTGTTGGCAGGCTGTGATTCCAGCGTGCGCATGTTGTGCAGTCGGTCGCAGATTTTGATGAGAATCACTCGAATATCGTCGCTCATGGTGAGCAGGAGTTTCTTGAAATTCTCAGCCTGTGCCGAAGCCTTGTCTCCAAAGATTCCACCACTGATCTTGGTGAGTCCGTCAACGATTTGGGCAATCTTTTCGCCGAAGATATTGCTGATATCTTCTACGGTGTAGTCGGTATCTTCCACCACATCGTGCAGCAGGGCTGCACAGATGCTGGTAGAACCGAGTCCCATTTCCTCGCAGGCTATCTGAGCCACGGCGATAGGGTGCATGATATAGGGTTCGCCCGAAAGACGGCGCACTCCTTTGTGCGCCTGTCGGGCGAAGTTGAAGGCTTTGGTCACAATATCTACCTTTTTGCGATGTCGCGAGCTGAGGTAGGTGTCGAGCAAATGCTGAAAGGCATCACCTATCAGTTTGTTGTCGGCTTGCTCTCTTTCTAGGTCTTTCAAGTTCTGGTCGTCCATAATCGTACCCTCCAGTTATATATTAATAATGTAAGAATAGTTATTTCTAATCCAATAAGAATGGTTATTCCTAATCTTATGTGATTACTTTACTTTCAGCTTCTTTCCGGCGCGGATGCTGTTGCCGGAAATCTTGTTGAGCTTGCGCAGTTTCTTCACGGTGGTTCCGTTGCGAGCTGCAATCTCCGACAGCGTATCACCTCTTCTGATGGTTACGCTCTTTTCGCCCTTGCTCTTGCTGTTTTTCTTACCCTTCTTTCCACGGCTGTTGCGGCTGCCCGACTTGCTGTTGCGGCTGCTGCGTGATGATGAAACGCTGCTGCGTGAACGGCTGCTGCGTGAAGAACGGCTGTAGCTTGGTTCGTCGTCGTTCACATCCACCACATCACGCTTCACGAGCAGTTCGTCGGCTCTGTAGTTGAAGATGGAATCCTCCTTGTCGATGAATGCTCCGATGAGCGAAACCGGAAGGCGTACAGGCATTGGCTTGTGGCTTCCGTTGATGATGTCGCGGCGATATTGCGGGTTCAGGTTGCGGAGATGCTCTACGTCGATGTTCAGCACCTTGGCTATCTGCTCAATATGTACGTCCTGGTTCACTTCCACGGTGTCCGTCTTCATTGGCAACTCGGTTACCATCGGACAGATGTTGTGGTCGCAATAATAGTTCATGATGTAGTTGGCTGCGATGAAGGCTGGCACGTATCCACGGGTCTCCTTTGGCAGGTATGGATAGATCTTCCAATAGTCTGTCTCGCCCTTGGCACGGTGGATAGCTTTGTTCACCTTGGCTGGTCCGCAGTTGTAGGCTGCGATGACGAGGTTCCAGTCGTCGTAGATCTTGTAGAGGTCGCGCAGATAGTGGGCTGCTGCATAGGATGCCTTCACTGGGTCGCGTCGCTCATCGTAGAGGGTATTTACCTCCAGGCCGTAGCGTTTTCCGGTGCTGAGCATAAACTGCCAGAGTCCGGTGGCTCCCACGCGGGATACTGCCTTAGGGTTGAGTGCCGACTCGATTACCGGCAGATACTTCAGCTCCAGTGGCAGGTTGTAGGCTTCCAGCGCCTCTTCGAAGATAGGCATGTAGAAGTTGCTGGCACCGAGCATGAAGCTTACTGATCGGCGGAGCTTGCCGCTGTAGCGGTCGATGAACTTCTGAACCACTTCGTTGTATGGCATTTCGATGATGGTAGGCAGTCGCTTCAAGCGGTCGATGTAAACCTGTGTTTCGAACACTGGGTTCACGTCGCGATACTTGCACGAGGTGTCGGCCATCATGTAAGTCTGAGTATTGTATAAGTGCAGCAGGCTATCCAGGTTGTCTTCCAAACCTACAGGCACTTCAAATTCTTCTGATTTACCGTCCTTGTCGGTCACGGTAATCACATCGTTATCTTCATCTGAATTGTCGTTTTGGGCTTGAATGCCCTGCCAGCTAAACAGCATCGCTGCTGCCAAAATGATGATTTTCTTCATTTATCCTAATTTCTTTTTTATCTATTTGATTTTATTTAAACCTGATGTCTTGTCTTGTAATCTTAGAAAGTGAGGGAGCATTGCACTCCCAGGGTTCCCGAACGCAGCGGGTTGGCAGAGCGTCCGTTGTTGAGCACAGCCGGTTCCACTCTGAGGCTGAGGTCGTCGGAGATGTCGAATTCCGAGAGGGATGCGTCCACGTAGGCATCGATGACGGAGAAGGCGTAGATGCCTATCATCACGAAGGTTCCCATATCTCTCCAGCGGCGGAATTTGTCTTTACGCTTGCGGAATATCTCCTTGTAGCGTTCTATGTTCGAGGCATCGATGGTGGCTCCCAGGTGCAGAAACTGGTTGTAGCTCTGCGTGTTCGGGTCGTCGTCCATGATGTCGAGGTAGGCTTGCGAATAGTCGTGATACATCTGGTTGTTCCAGGTGATGGCGTAGGCGCAGCCCACGAAGCCTCCATATATAATAGGTAGCTTCCAGTATTTGCGATTGTAGATCTGTCCTGCACCCGGCAGTACCAGGGCGAGCCACATGGCTCTTTTAGCCTCAGGCTTCCAGGTGGTCCAGTCGCGTTTCTTCTTTTGCACAGGCTGCAACGATGTGTTGAGCTTGGCCAGATTCATGCTGTCCTGGCTGGTGATGGCAGAATCCACCGAGAGCTTGGCCTCCTGGGTAGCCAGCTGGGCTGAGTCGGAGGCAGCGAAGGCAGGTACGGCCACTTCGGCCTTCGCCTTCTGCTTCTGTGCGGAAGCATTGAGCGAGGCTGCCAGCATGAGAGCCGAGATGCAGATATGTGATAATTTCAATTTCACTTTTTATTCTTGTTTCAGTTTATCGAAAACATTCATGATGTGCTCCAGCTCCTCTTCATTGGCGAAGGGGATGCTGATCTTTCCCTTGCCCTTGGCTGAGCAGGAGAACTGCACCTTGGTGTTGAGGAAGGAAGAGAGGCGGTCTCTGAGCATGGCAAACTCCTCTGGCACCTGTGCCTTGGCTGTGATGGTCTTCTTGCCGCTCTCCACGTCTTCTCCGTTCTTGAGTCGCTGCACCATCTCTTCCACCTTTCTTACGGAGTATCCGTTTTTCTGGATTTCCTTGAAGAGTTTAATCTGCAGCGAAGGACTGTCCAGGGCGAGCAGTGCACGGCAGTGGCCCATGTCGATTTCCTTCTTCTGCAGTGCCATCTGCACCTGTGCAGGCAGCTTCAGGAGTCTCAGATAGTTGGCGATGGCAGCACGGCTCTTGCCCACGCGTTCTGAAACTTTCTCCTGGGTCATTCCCTCGTTTTCCATCAGATGTTCGTAAGCCAGAGCGATTTCTATGGCGTTGAGGTCCTGGCGCTGGATGTTCTCCACGAGCGCCATCTCCATCACGTTCTCGTCGCTGATGGTGCGGATATAGGCTGGAATGGCTGTTAGACCCGCCAGCTGGGAGGCTCTCCAGCGGCGCTCACCTGCAATGATCTGGAAGTGATTCTCTGCTATCTGTCGCAGGGTGATGGGCTGGATAATGCCGATGGCACGGATGCTGTCAGCCAGTTCCTGCAAGCTTTCCTCGTCAAACTCTCTTCGGGGCTGGTTGGGGTTAGCCTCAATCTGGTCGAGCGGAATCTCGTTGATGGTGCTGCTGCCCTGCGTGCGGACCCCCTCGGTTGATATGAGGGCATCGAGACCGCGTCCCAGGGCATTGCTCTTCATGCCGTTATTGAATTTCTTATGTACTGCCATTTTTTACTTTTAATCTTTGAATTTTGAACATTTACCTTTCCTGAAGGGTTCAATTTCTTTCTCCTAACTGTTTCTGTTGATAATTTCCTTCGCCAATGCCAGATGGTTTCTGGCACCGTTGCTCTCTGCATCGTAGAGGATGACGGGGAGTCCGTGGCTCGGACTTTCGCTCAGCTTCACGTTGCGCTGAATCACCGTCTTGAACACCAGTTCCTGGAAGTGGCGCTTCACCTCGTCGTAAATCTGGTTGGCAAGGCGCAGGCGGCTGTCGTACATCGTAAGCAGGAATCCCTCTATTTCCAGTTTCGGGTTCAGCTTGCTCTTGATGATCTTGATGGTGTTGAGCAGTTTGCTGATACCTTCTAGCGCAAAATACTCGCATTGCACTGGGATGATAACGCTGTCGGCTGCGGTGAGCGAGTTCACGGTGATGAGTCCCAATGAAGGCGAGCAATCTATGAGTATGTAGTCGTAATCGTTGCGGATGGGTTCGAGCAGGTTCCTGATGACCCTTTCTCGATTTTTCAGGTTGAGCATTTCTATCTCAGCACCCACGAGGTCGATGTGGCTTGGCACGATGTCGAGACCGTCGATGTCGGTGGTATAGATGGCATCCCGGATGTCTGCATGGTCGATGATGCATTCGTAGATCGAACATTCCACTTCGCCAAGGTTAACGCCCAGTCCGCTGGATGCGTTCGCCTGCGGGTCGGCGTCGATGACAAGCACCGTCTTCTCCAGTGTGGCGAGCGATGCTGCCAGGTTGATGGTCGTAGTGGTCTTTCCGACACCACCTTTCTGATTAGCTAATGCGATTATTTTTCCCATTTCTTTTTTATAAATTACATCAATTCCTTTTGTTGGTTCATCTAAAAGTAAAATATCAGGATTACACAACAACACCTTTGCCATTGCAAGCTTTTGCTGCTCGCCTCCACTCAAATCATATGGATGTGTTTTTTCATATTTATCCAGATTTAGTTTTGTTAAAATATCTTTATTTCCATCAACCTCATCTATAACCGTGTCATGAAGGAACATTGTCTGGACATTCTGTGGCATGTACACAATTTTGCCATTTATTTTTACTTTTCCTCTATATTGCTTCAATATTCCACACAATATTTTGATTAATGTTGATTTTCCTGCACCGTTTCCTCCTAATATGCAGTAAATCTGCTCATTTTCTATATTAACACTAATTCCCTTAATTATATCTGCTCCATCACGTTCATATCTGAACCATATGTTTTTTCCACTGATTGCAATGTCTTTCGCAGATTTATTTTTATCTTTATTCTCATACTCTAAGTTGATTAATCTATTTTGGTTTGCTATATTTTCTTTAATTATCTGATTTTGGTTTACATAATTCTCAATCCATTTTCTTCCCTGACCTACTGTAATTGGAATATTTTCAGATAATTCTCCAATCTCTTTATAAATTTGAGCCGGTATAGGCATAAATTGAAATTCTTCTGTATTATAAAGTTTATCTGCGACTTTATAACTATTGTCATCAGCTAAAATTTCTCCATTTTTCATAACTACGGCTTTACTGCAAACAGGTAACAACTGGTCTAATCTATGTTCAGAAATAATAACCGTAGTTCCAAGTTCATCATTTATTTTATGTAACATCTGAATAAATTTTTCTGCCGCTATAGGGTCTAACTGAGCTGTAGGTTCGTCTAAAATTATTACTTTAGGCTGCATTGTCATAACTGACGCCAGATTAAGTAACTGTTTTTGTCCGCCTGAAAGGCTGTTTGTCGTCCTTTCATATAATTTTGCTATTCCAAAATATTCTGCTGTCTCGCCAATTCTTGCCCCTATTTCTTCTCTTGCCATTCCCATGTTTTCCAAACCAAATGCAAGCTCATGCCATACTTTGTCCGTTACAATCTGCTGTTGAGGATTCTGCATTACAAATCCAATTTTCATTGCCTGAGTTCTTTCATCAACTTCCTCAATTTTTTTATTTTCAAATAAGACTTCCCCAGCTTTGTCTCCATTTGGAGTAAGTACACTTTTTAAACATCTGAGCCATGCGGATGCAGCTACCAGGGAACAGTGTGAGGACACGGTGGCACATCTCAACCGGGCACTGGAGCAGATCCGCTGTGACCGGAGAATCGACCCCAAGAAGGATATCTTACAGAAAAATCTCGCGGACCTGACAAAAGAAGATTTAGGGGAAGTATCCCAATGCGGTTATCGTCTGGAAAGTTACCGCAAGATGGATTTAGAGAATGAGCAGAGCTTCGACTCTTTATTTTTCATGGAAGAGAAGATTACAGCGGAGGCTCTGGAACGGGCGGTGCCCAGACTGTTTGCCGAAAAGTCCTGCGGAGAAGTATTCCGTATCAAGGGCTTTGTGAAAAACGGAGCAGGACAATGGATGGAATTGAATGCTACACCGGACAGTCATACGATGCAGTCTGTCGCAGTGGGGCAGGAGGTGCTGATCGTCATCGGAGAGCATTTACAGGAAGATAAAATCAGAGAGATTCTGAAGGAGGAAGAGACATGTCAATCTTAAGTCAGTTAAACAGTGTACCGATGTACCTGATCTGTGGAGGGATCATTGCTTTTGTGGCGGTGGTCTGTGTGATTTTTCTGGTGAGGGCATACCGCGCCGGGCAGGCACTCGGTATGGATACCACGAAAATGAAGCGTACGATCATCTCCAGTGCGACCTTTTCCCTATTGCCCAGTGTGGGGATTCTGTTAGGTGTCATCGCCCTGTCGGGGAGTCTGGGAACGCCCTGGCCGTGGCTTCGATTGTCCGTGATCGGTGCCCTGCATTATGAGACCCAGGTGGCACAGGCAGCAGCGGAGCAGGTGGGAATGGATACATTGTCTGCTGCGGAAATGACACCGCAGGCATTTTCCACGATCGCACTGCTCATGAGCATCTGCATTATTTGGGGTATGGCATTGTCTATTTTCCTGAATAAAAAATATACACAGAAGCTGACCTCGAATAAAAAATCCGGCAAGCCGGGCTTCGGAGATATGGCAATGACTGCCATGTTCATCGGACTGGTCAGCACCTACATCGGAAGATATCTCGGTGGTTTTGTATCGGAGAACGGATTGTTTACGTTTCACGGAGATTACATTCCGTTAGTGGTAATGGCGGTATCGGCACTGGTGATGGCAGGTTTTGTATACCTGATCGAAAAAAAAGGAAAAGCCTGGGTGGACAGCTTTTCCATTGCCGGAAGCATGATCATCGGTATGACGGCAGCCGTACTGGTGGGGCTACTGTAAAGTACTCTTCTGAAAAAGTTTTAAGTATCTATGAAATGTCGGAAAGCAAATGAAATAGTTGAAATAAAGATATTGTGTGGAAAACAGAAAAGCTGAAATCTGAAACAGATATTCAGGATTGAGCGTCCGAAGCTGAAAGCTGAATCATTAGGAAGAGTAATATATTCCAAGATGAAAGGAATAAAAATTATGGAAAATAATGTAGAATTAAATAATATCGAACTAGATAATACAGGTGTAAATACCCCCGACACAGTCGGTGTCGATGCAAATACACAGCAAACACAGGGTGACAAGTCTGCCTGGGATATTTATACAAAGAAAACACATGTCATCGGGCGGACTGTGAGTATCATTACGCTGGTGATGTTAGTGGGAGCACCGTTTCTCATCGGTAAGCTTTTAGGTGCGTATCCGGATCTGGGGGCTGTCGGCAAGGGGTTCCTCTCTGTGGGAATCGTATGGTTGGTCAGCAGCATCGCAGAGTTTTTGATCTACACACCGATGCTGGGAGCCGGTGGCGGATATCTGGCATTTATCACCGGTAACCTGATCAATATGAAGATCCCCTGCGCGGTCAATGCGAGAGACATGGTAGGAGCGAAGACCGGAACCCCGGAAAATGAGATCATCTCCACGATTTCCATCGCTACATCTTCTCTGGTGACAATCCTCGTTCTGGCGCTGGGCGTGTTATTGATGGTGCCGCTGCAGCCCGTGCTGCAGAGTGAAGTATTGCAGCCGGCTTTTGAAAATGTGGTTCCGGCGCTGTTCGGTGCCATGGCGTACAAATATTATCGGAAAAATATGAAGATCGCTGCATTGCCGCTGATCCTCATGAGCCTGTTGTTCATTCTGGTACCGTCCCTGATCGGCTCCACCAGCTTTATGATCGTTCCTTCCGGAGCTATTGCCATCGGTGTGGCATATCTGCTGTTCCGGAAAAAGAATATACAGAATCCGGAATAGAAAAAAGCTAACCCAAATCGTGTAAATATTGGGGCTGAATAATCAGAAGGCTATACGGACAGAAAACAGATGAATGGAAAAGGGGCCAAACCTGTCGGGTTATGTGAGTCATAGAAGGTAGCGCCCGGAAAAGAGGAAAATATGAAATATATAGGTTTCATTTTACTTGCAGTGGTTGCGGTTATTATAGTACTACTGTTGATCGCGGTGCTCCGCACCCTGCTGATGCCGTCGAAGACTTCGAATTATGTGGCAGACGAACCGGAGGAGGAAGCACTGGCACTGGCCCAGAAGCTGTCGAAAATGATCCAATATGACACCACCTCCTATGCCAACGTGGCAGAGGTGGAGAAATTCTTAGGCTTCCATAAGGTGCTGGAGGAACTCTTCCCACTGGTACATGAGAAGCTGGAGAAGACAGAAATCGACGGCAACCTGTTATTTTACTGGAAGGGAAAATCTTCCGAGAAGCCGATCCTGCTCATGAGCCATCAGGATGTGGTACCTGCGGAGGGCGAGTGGATCCACGCACCTTTTTCCGGAGATATCGCAGACGGCAAAGTATGGGGCAGAGGTGCATCCGATACCAAGGCCTCTGTCATGGCATTTTTCCAGGCGGTGGAGGAGCTCCTGGCGGAAGGGTTCGTTCCGCCCACCGATGTCTATCTGGCAAGCTCCTGCACGGAAGAGTGGGGCGGTGACGGTGCACCGAAGATTGTGGCAGAATTGCAGCGCAGAGGGATCGAGCTGTTCCTGGTATGCGATGAGGGCGGTGCGATCATCACCGAACCCATCGGCGGCATTCACGGCAATTTTGCCATGGTAGGCGTATTTGAAAAGGGCAAGGCAGATGTGAAGTTCACCGCACGGAGCAACGGCGGTCATGCCAGCGCCCCGTCGAAGGGAACGCCCATTGCCAGATTATCTGCTTTTGTCAATGAGGTGGAGACGCATTCCCCGTTCCGGAAAAAGCTGCTGCCGGAGGTATCGGCGATGTTCACAGAACTGGCGCCCTACGCCGGATTTGGAATGAAGCTGGTATTCGGTAATGTGTGGCTGTTCGGTCCGGTATTAAAAGCGGTCATGCCTGCGATCAGTGCCCAGGCAGGTGCCATGCTGAAGACGACGATCGCTTTCACGGTGCAGAAGGGCTCCGATGCCTATAATGTGCTGCCTCAGGAAGCTTATGTCGGTGCGAACATGCGTTTTATTCCTCATCAGGGAGAGAAAGAAAGCCTGGAGATCATCAAAAAGGTGGCTGATAAGTACGGACTTGAGACTGAAGTGCTGCATGCCAACGATTATACGACGCCTGTGGATATTCACGGAGAAGCATTCCATCTGGTGGAGCAGACCATCGCGGATACTTTCCCGGGACTGCCTTCTAGTCCTTATGTGATGACGGGTGCGACCGATGCACAGTTTTACCAGCCGATCTGCAGGAACTGTATCCGTTTTGCACCGGTAGTCTACGGACCGGAACAGATGAAGGGAATGCATGGACTGAATGAAAATATTGAGTATAACTGCCTGCCCGGTGCGGTGAGGTTCTATAAGAATCTGATCCGTGCGGAGAAGTAAGGCGGCAAAGAATAGTAATGCGGAAATAGTTTTTTATCTAAGAAATGACTTGCAATGAAATTTTGAAACAGAAGTAACGCTAACAGAACGGAGAAAACACAATGAACACCATGACAACGTATTCCGGCAGAAAATTCGATCCCATGCAGATGACACCGGGAGATGTCTATATCGAAGATATCGCCCATGCACTGAGCTTACTGTGCAGGGGCGGTGGACAGCTGACCTATTTTTATTCGGTGGGACAGCATTCGCTCAACTGTGCGGCGGAAGCGAAAGCCAGAGGGTGGTCTAAGAGGCAGCAGCTTGCCTGCCTGCTCCATGATGCCAGCGAGGGATATATTTCGGATATCATCCGCCCGGTGAAGATCTATCTGACCAATTATCTGGAGATCGAAAGTAAGATTATGGGAACGATTCTCACACACTTCGGACTGGATGATCTGACGGAAGAGGAGAACCTCCGCTGGAAACAGATTGATGATGAGATCCTGGAGTTGGAACTGAAGACATTGCTTCACGGCGAAGAGAACAGAGCAGTGCCGCAGCTTTTTTCCGTACCGGATCTGGCGGAGCATACGCCGGGAGAGATCGAAGTCAGGTTTTTACAGGAGGCAGAGCGACTGGGGGTACACGGAAGTGATCGTTGAGAAGAAGCCGGAGCGCAATTATTCTACGACAGTAATGTACATTCTGGCATATTTGGATCGTTATGGCTATCCGGTATTGATTCTGATAGCAGGAGCGCTGGCAGACTTCTACCGGGGGAGAATTACAATGCTGTTTGTACTGGCAGTGGGAATATTATTGGATGGAATCTATAATCTGGTGGGGTATCTGTGTCGTTGGAGACATATTTATCTCTGCTATCAGAGCATGTGCCATACGAAGATGACACCTTCGCGGATTGAGTGGGATCGGATGACAAAAAAGGATGCGTACGGCATTCCTGCAGCTTTCATTATTGGCGGAATCATAGGAATATTGGTGAGTATTTTTCTCAGGTAAAGCGCTTATAATTATGCTATAATGAATTAAAAGTAAGGAGATAGATAAAAACAAGAAAGGTAGGGTATTTTATGGGATTTTTAACAGGAAAGACAGCAATCATCACAGGCGGAGGAAGAGCGGTATTGAGTAACGGAGAGTGCGGATCCATCGGTTATGGAATCGCCACCGCTTATGCAAAAGAGGGTGCCAATCTGGTGCTGACCGGACGCAATGTACAGAAGCTGACGGATGCAAAGGAAGAACTGGAGGCAAAGTACGGTATCAAGGTACTTCCCGTACAGGCAGATGTCAGCGCCGGTTCAGACAATGAAGCAATCGTACAGAATGTGGTGAAGCAGGCGATTGACACTTTCGGAAGGATCGATGTACTGATTAACAATGCCCAGGCTTCCGCTTCCGGTGTAACCATCGCAGATCATACTACCGAGCAGTTTGACCTGGCGGTATATTCCGGTCTGTATGCAGCATTCTACTATATGAAGGCTTGCTATCCTTATCTGAAGGAGACCAAGGGTTCTGTTATTAACTTTGCCTCCGGGGCAGGTCTCTTTGGTAATTTCGGACAGTGCGCTTATGCGGCGGCCAAGGAGGGCATCCGCGGACTGACCAGAGTCGCAGCTACCGAGTGGGGTCCCGATGGCATCAATGTCAATGTTGTATGTCCTCTGGCATGGACCGCACAGTTGGAGAAATTCGAGCAGGCATATCCCGATGCTTTCAAGGCAAACGTCAAGATGCCGCCCATGGGACATTACGGCGACGTGGAGAAGGAGATCGGCCGCGTCTGCGTACAGCTGGCTTCTCCCGACTTCAAGTATATGAGCGGTGAGACGCTGACGCTGGAAGGAGCTATGGGACAGAGACCGTAAGCGGTTGGAAATATTTTTTTTACAACTAAGGCTTGAAAGAAAGATAAAAAGATATTATAATCGAAGCATAAAGAGAAGCAACCGCCCACAAGTGGTTAGCCTTCCGGTAATTGTATAGTAAACCTACCTGTACTGGCCAAGTGACAAGGTAGGTTTATTTATTTTCGTTTGTTTACCCTACTGTCTATGTAGGCAAGCAGCGCAATGAGAAATGTACCACCCAAAAATAACAGGCTTAATACTTCATACATATCCATTAGCACCTTCTCCGCTCCGCTTCGGTCCGCGCAAGGCCGAAGTCCCCCGGACTTCGTGCGCCCTCCCTTCTTAATTAGAGCTATAAGCCGGGAGGCTACCACCTTGCAACACGGTTGCTTCTTAAGAAGTGTATCATGCAGAGTAGGGTGTTTCAATTCTAATATTTCGGATATAATTTCCCAACAAAAAAGTGCACAATACAATATTTAGTAGTTAGAGGAAGAAAAAGAAAGCTTTGTAAACCACATGTAGCTATAATTTATTTCGCTTTGAAAGATGATGAAAAGTTTTTTCTAAATAAACAATTAGGTTTTATTATTTAAGACGGGACATTTCCAGGGGCTCTTCCGTCTAATAGTCATAAGACGTATACTTATGAGGAAGAAAGGACGAGAACGCATGGGAGAGATAGAACAGCTGGTGCGCAGGGCGAAAAAACGGGATCCGGATGCTTTTACAGAGCTGATGCAGCTTCATGAGAAGGACATGTACCGGACAGCCAGTGCCATCCTTGCGCAGGATGCGGATATTGCGGATGCCATACAGGAGACCATTCTCACTTGTTGGGAAAAAATCGATACTTTACAGAAAAACCGGTATTTTAAGACATGGATGGTCCGCATCCTGATAAACAAATGTAAAGACATTTTACGTTCCGGGAGGCGTGTCGTATGTGTGGAGGAATTTACGGAGCAGGAAACGGGGAGTACAGTAGAGTCGGAGGCCAATCTGGAATGGAAGGAAGCTTTGCAGGGACTGGATGAGAAATATCGTCTGATCGTGGTACTGTTTTATGCAGAAGGACTGCGGACAGCAGAGATCGGAAAATTACTGCAGCTGCCCGACAGTACGGTGCGCACAAGGCTCGCCAGAGGGCGGGAGCAGTTGGCGAGATATTATGCGGAGACAGAGGAAGGAGGCGGAAGAAAATGAGACCGATGAATGAAATAGAGATAGAACTTCCACAGATCGTACTGGATAGGGCGGATGCAGCCTATGCACAGATCAGACAACAGGCAGCGCAGGAGAGTCCTGCGGGCAGGAGAGTCAGAAGCTTTCCCCGGGCAGCAGGCATCCTGTTAGCTGTGGTGATACTTTCTGTCACAGCAGTATCCGCCACCGCCGCCGGAATCATGGGATACCGCCGCTATCTGGCAGAGCGCATGACTGACATCGGGACGGAAGAATTGGGGCATTTGGAGATGGTAGCGGAGCAGGGCAATGTCACAGCAGAATTCAGTAGAGAGTTGACAGCCAGAGAACGGAGCATTTATGAGCAGCTGACAAGAGAATACGAAGCGGACGGCAAATATCCGGTGGGACAGATTCGGGAACTAGCCGAAGACGAGAACTATTCCGGCACTGGTGTGGCAGTCCGAAGTACTCCCGGAGAAGAATACGGTTGTCTGATCTATCTGCCGGATACTGTGCTCACAGAGGAAGAGTGGCTGGAGATTATAGAGTATCTGCATAAACTGGACTACAGCCTTCGGGAAAAACTATGGCAGCAGAAGTATTCCGAGGTTTCCTATTTTGACAGATATGAACAGATGACGGATGAGGAGATTGATGAATTATATGCCTTACTGGCTTCTGCACCAGTAGATGTATGGGGAACAGACAGCCGTAACCTGACAGTAGAGGAACAGAGCCGCTATGAGCAATGGACGGAAAAGTATGAAGTGGAAAATGCCTATACAGAGTCACCAATTAAGGTCATAACTGATCCGGAAGAATATGATGGACAGGAGCTTGCCTATTGCATCAGTGATGCGATGTTCTATGAGCCGGAGCGTGAGCTGACGGATGAGGAAATGCTGCAGATGATCGATCTGGAGCACAAAAACCAATATATCTTTGAAAGGATCGGCCGGGAGATCGAGTGCGGAAAACGGGCAGGATGGCCACAGACATATCATTTGCAATAGAAAAGACACTTGACAATAGAGATCACATGCTGAAGTGCGTAATTAGACCACAATATGTGGCTCTATACTTTTGCAAAAGTAAATATGAAATATCAGAAAATGATGTCATCAGGAAAACAGTAATAGCAGGGGACGACGGTTCTGCTGACGAATGAGGCGGAAGTGAGTGAAACGCAGAATGGTAGTACTACCGCATGGATAAATATGCAGGAAGGTGCGGTTGCCGGTTTTGTAGCGGCAAAGGGAGATACAGCAGTAGGAAAAGTCCCCCCCTTGACAAAAAAATAGAAATGTGTTTATATTTATAACAGCGTTATATAACACTGTTATAAATGCTTATGGAGGAAAAAGTGACAAAACCAATCGAAGGAGTTTCAGAGAAAATTCTGGCCTGCGCCAAGAAAGAATTCTTGGAGAAGGGATATTCCGAAGCATCCCTGCGGACCATCGCGGCGAAGGCGGACACCACCACCGGATCCATCTATTCCAGATTCCGGGATAAGGAGGGATTGTTTGGTGCCATCGTGGAGCCGGCGGCAGACGGCCTGATTCAGATCTTTTTGAAGATCCAGGAAGAATTTCACGCGGTAAAGGCAGAGGATCAGCCCAGACTGATGGAAAAATATGTTTCTTCCGGCATGGATGAAATGCTGGATTATGTCTACGAACGGTTCGAGGAGTTTCAACTGTTACTGGATGCTTCCTACGGTACCAGATATCAGGATTTCGTGGAACAGCTGGTAGATATTGAGACAGAGTACACCTATAAGTATATGGAGGCGACGAAATTCCTGCAGGATGGCAGTGAGATCACGGAGGAGTTCGTCCATATTACAGCGAGAGCCATGTTCGACAGCATGTTTGAAGTTGCCCGTCACCGCATGGACAGAGAAACCGCCAGAAAATATATCCATATGCTGGAACAATATCACTATGGTGGCTGGGGAGCCCTCATAAAGCTGGGATAAGGGGAATGTCCCGAAACATCTGAGTGAATCTGAAAATGAAACAGACTGCTTCGGAAAGCGGAGGCAGTCTTATATAAAACCTAATGGTTAGTCTGGACTAATTCTAAACAGACAGTGTTATGTCAAAATGCATAAAAGGAGAGAGGGAAAGATCACATGAAAAAAGAAAGCTCTATGCAGAAGCTGTTCGCTTATGCGGGTAACTACAAGTATCTGACCATCGCGTCATGGATCCTGTCTGCCACCAGTGCCCTGATCGCATTATTGCCGTTTTATTATATCTGGCGGATCATGCAGGAGGTGGTGTTGGCAGCACCGGATTACAACAAGGCCCGGAATCTGTCGGGGCTTGGATGGAGTGCCGTGGGATTTGCACTGCTTTCCATGATCATTTATATCTGCGCACTGTTGTGTTCCCACATTGCCGCCTTTCACGTACAGGCCAATATGCGAAGCACTCTGATGCGGCATATTCTGACGCTGCCCATGGGATTCATGGACAGTGAGGGCAGCGGTAAGATCCGTAAGATCGTCAATGAATCCACCGCAGCCACAGAGACCTATCTGGCACACCAGTTGCCGGATAAGGCGGGAGCGATGGCAACTCCTGTGGGATTGCTGCTTTTACTGGTAGTGTTTGACTGGAAACTAGGCTTATTAAGTCTGGTGCCTGTGGTATTTGCTTTTCTTATCATGGGAGCCATGACCGGCCAGCGTATGAAAGACAAGATGGAAGAGTACCAGAATGCACTGGAAGAGATGTCCAGTGAAGCCGTGGAATATGTCCGCGGCATTCCGGTGGTGAAGACCTTCGGACAATCGGTATTTTCCTTCAAGCGGTTTCAGACCGCTATTAAAAAATATGAAAAATGGACCATCGCCTATACCCTGGAACTGATGTGGCCTATGGTAGGCTTTACTACATTGATTAATGCCATCTTCGCTGTCCTGATCGGTGCCGCATACTGGTTCGGTGGGGCAGGGGGAGATCCGGAATTACTGATCAACCTGCTATTTTACATCATCATTACGCCGGTACTGACAGTTACCTTAAATAAGATCGCATACAGCGGAGAAAATCAGATGCTCGTGGAAGATTCCCTGAACAGGATCGACAGCATCCTCAACAGGAAGCCTCTGCCGGAAGCGGAAAAAGAACAGAACATCCGGGAACATTCCATTGCCCTGCAGAATGTGTCTTTCCGCTATGAAAATGCAGAGCGGGATGCCCTGCATCAGATCAATCTGGAGATCAGAGAAGGGGAGCATGTGGCTTTCGTAGGCCCCTCCGGTGGCGGTAAGACCACCCTGGCCAGCCTGATCGCCCGCTTTTACGATACTACGGAAGGGAAGATCTGCATCGGCGGTGTGGATGTGAAGGAAATCCCTTCCCCGCAGCTGATGAATATGGTGTCCTTCGTATTTCAGGACAGCAAATTGCTTAAGATGTCCATTTACGATAATGTCCGCATGGGCAAAAAGGATGCCACCAGAGAAGAAGTCATGGAAGCTCTGAAAAATGCCCAGTGTGAGGACATTATTGCCAAGCTGCCGAAGGGAGTGGATACCGTAATCGGAAGTCAGGGCACCTATGTATCCGGCGGCGAGGCACAGCGTCTGTCCATTGCAAGAGCAATGCTGAAAAATGCGCCGATCCTGATCCTGGATGAGGCGACAGCCTTTGCCGACCCCGACAATGAGGCAAAGGTACAGAAGGCATTTACGAAGCTTTCCGCAGGCAAGACCGTGATCATGATTGCCCACAGACTTTCCTCCGTCGTGGAGAACGACCGTATCTGTGTGTTGAAGGATGGCGGAATTGTGGAACAGGGAAATCATGAAACATTGCTAGCCCAGGGCGGTCTGTATGCCCATATGTGGGAAGCATATAACAAATCCGTCAGCTGGAAAGTAGGAAAGGGGGAGTATTAAAATGAGCAGTTTACAGGCAAAATTGCAGCATAAATATGCACTTTCCGAAAAAGGTGCAAAGGATATGATAAAGGCATTTATATCCGTGACATGTTCCAATCTGGTATTGATGTTCCCGGTATGGATGCTGTATTTTCTGGTAAGAGATTATTTGCAGGGGACGATGGCAGGCAGAGGTATGTTTTATTTCATTGGCTGTCTGTTGTGTCTTGCGCTGATCGCCATTACCACGTTGATCCAGTACCGGGCTACCTTCCTGGCAACTTATGTGGAGAGCGGGGTACGGAGAATTGCCCTGGCGGAGCAGCTGCGAAAGCTTCCGTTATCCTTTTTCGGAAAAAAGGATCTGTCCGATCTGACCAGTACCATTATGGCGGACTGTGCCGCCATGGAGACCGCCTCCTCCCATTTCATTCCGGAACTGGCAGGCTCCTGCATTTCTACGACACTGATCGCCATCGGTACCTTTTTCCTGAACTGGAAAATGGCTATCGCGGCATTATGGGTACTGCCCGTATCCTTCCTCATTGTGGGCTGTTCCGGCAGGGTACAGAAGTGCCTGAGCAAGAGGCAGATGAAGTTGAAAATGGACTGTGCGGACGGCATTCAGGAATGCCTGGAGACCGTACGCGACCTGCGGGCCAACAATGCACAGGCAGAGTACATGGAAGGCTTAGAGAGTAAGATTCGTGCAGTGGAGAAACATGCACTGGTGACGGAGCTTGGTACGGCAGTATTTGTGGGAAGTGCCCAGATGATCTTAAAACTGGGAATCGCTGCCGTGGCGCTGACCGGTGGCGTGCTGTTGGTAAGGGGAGAGATCGATATTCTGACCTTCTTCGTATTCCTGCTGCTGATATCCAGAATGTATGATCCCCTGCAGGTGGCATTGCAGAATCTGGCGGCCATCATCAGCAGCAGTGTGCAGAGTGACCGTTTGGATGAGATCCTGTCCCATGACATCCAGACCGGTGCCGACACCATGGATCCTAAGGGGTATGATATCGAATTTTCCCATGTGGGCTTTTCCTATGACAGTCAGGATACTGTGCTCAAAGACGTGGACTTCACAGCAAGACAGGGCGAAGTGACAGCGCTGATTGGTCCTTCCGGCGGCGGTAAGACCACCGTGTCCAGACTGGCTTCCCGGTTCTGGGATATCAATAAAGGTAAGATTACCGTGGGCGGTATGGACATCTCCACCATTGATCCGGAGACATTGATGTCCCTGTATGCCATCGTATTCCAGGATGTGACGCTGTTCAATAATACGGTGATGGAAAACATCCGTATCGGCAAGCAGAATGCGACGGATGAAGAAGTGCTGGCTGCGGCAAAACTGGCGCACTGTGATGAGTTCGCGGAGAAGCTTCCGGACGGCTGGCAGACCATGATCGGTGAGAACGGTTCGGAACTGTCTGGCGGTGAGAGACAGCGAATTTCCATTGCCAGAGCATTCTTAAAGGATGCGCCCATCATCCTGCTGGATGAGGCGACGGCTTCGCTGGATGTGGACAACGAGACGCTGATCCAGGAATCCCTCTCCAGACTGATCCGCAACAAGACGGTTATGATCATTGCACATCGTATGCGCACTGTGGCGGAGGCAGACAAGATCGTCGTGCTGAAGGACGGCGTGGTGGCCGAGCAGGGATCCCCCGTGCAGCTGGAAGCAAAAGACGGCATCTACCGGCACATGAAGGCTGCTCAGATGGAAGCAGTGGGCTGGAAGTTGTAATCATAATTCCACCATAGAAAGTCAGCGAGACTGCTTGCAGACAATACAAAGCTTCAAAAATCCGGGACAGTTCAATTCCCGGATTTTTTATTATTAATTAAGATAATAATGTTATGAAATACATGCATAAAGCTTGAAAAAAAGATTTGAGTATGTATAATTGTCAAAGAAACACATGCGTAGGAAACAAAAAAGGAAATTAGATATGTGTGCCGGCAGGGAAAACACATGCGTAGGAAACAAAAAAGGAAATTAGGCATGTGTGCCGGCAGGGAAAACACATGCGTAGAAAGCGAAAAACAAAATCAGGTATGTATGCCAGTAGAAGAAACACATGCGTAGGAAACGAAAAACGAAATCAGGTATGTATGCCAGCAGGAAAAACACATGCGTAGAAAGCGAAAAAAGAAATCAGGTATGTACGGAACAAAATAAAACAGAAAATGTGAGGAATACCATGCAGATAACAGCAATGAAAAAAGATGATTTTTACCGGCAGATGTTCAAACTGACCATCCCGATCATTATACAGAATCTGCTCAGTGCAGCGGTAAATTCCGCGGATGTCATTATGTTAAACTATGTGGGACAGTCCGCAATATCCGCAGTATCCCTGGCGTCAAATTTTTCGAATGTCCTGTTTATGGTATATTACGGACTGGGGACGGGAGCCACTCTCTTGTGCGCCCAATATTATGGAAAGGGGAACCTGGAAGCAATTCATACTGTAGAAGGAATCACACTTCGTTTCTCTATGGCAATCTCAGGTATTGTTGCGCTGATTGCATTTTTCCTCCCTCAGAAGATGATGCTTCTCTTTACACCTGATCAGGAGCTGATCACCATCGGTGCCTCTTATCTGCGGATCATGGGCATCACATACCTGTGCTGGGGCATCACGGAAGTATATCTTGCCATCCTGCGAAGCGTAGGCCGTGTGACGGTCAGTATGGCATTGAATATGCTGGCTTTCGTATTGAATGTCATTCTGAATGCCACATTTATCTTCGGACTGTTCGGCATGCCGAAGCTGGGAGCTACCGGTGTCGCCATTGCCACAGCCCTGTCCCGACTGGTGGAACTGGTGGCATGTTTCGTTGTATCTTTCTTGAGCAAAAATGTAAAACTGCATCCGAAGTACCTGTTCGTTCACAGTAAGGTGCTGACACAAGATTTCATGCGTCTGTCTCTGCCCGCACTTTGCAACGATGTATCCTGGAGTGTGGCGTTTTCCATGTATTCCGTGATCCTGGGGCATCTGGGAACAGATGCGGTGGCTGCTAATTCACTGGTCGTCGTAGTGCGAAATATCGGTACGGTGTTCTGTTTTGCCATTGCCAGTGCAGGTGGTATATTGCTGGGAAATATGATGGGACAAGGCAATCTGGAGAAGTCGAAGAGTTACGCTTCCCGGATGTTGAAGATGACGGTAATCGCTGGAGCTATAGGCGGCCTGATCGTACTGGCAATTACACCCTTTGTGTTACGATTTGCTACATTGAATGAAACTGCCATGCATTATCTGAAATATATGCTGCTCATCAATACTTATTATATTATGGGCGCTGCCGTGAATACGGCGCTGATCGCCGGAGTATTCCGTGCCGGCGGAGATACGAAGTTCGGACTGATCTGCGATACGATCGATATGTGGTGTTATGCGATCCCTCTGGGATTCTTCGCCGCATTTGTACTGAAACTCCCGGTGCTGTGGGTCTATTTCCTGTTATGCACCGATGAATTTGTCAAATGGCCCTGGGTCATTAAGCATTACCGCGAGGGCAAATGGGCGAAGAATATTACCAGAGAAGAAGTATGATCCTGAATTTAATTACATAGCCTTTTCCTGCTCTTCCTGAATCTCGGGGAAGACAGATAACATGGGCTTTACGTCTTCTTTTTTTATGATACGTGCCACGTAATTTTTTGTGATCTTCATTACTACGGGAGACAGGGCTATGACACCGATCAGGTTGGGGATCGCCATCAGACCGTTGAAGGTGTCGGACAGATCCCAGGCAAGACCTAAGTTCATGGTGCAGCCGATGAAGATCATCAGTACGAATGCAATCTTGTAGACAATGGTAGATTTCGTACCGAATAAATATTCACATGCCTTGGATCCGTAGTGACTCCAACCCAGTACAGTAGAGAAGGCGAACAGCAGGATCGCAATGGCGATGAAGGCGGGACCGAAGCTGCCGAATACGGTTGCAAAAGCCTGACCCACCAGAGCGGAACCGGACACATCCACCAGTACGGCACCGGTATCCAGATCGATCAGTCCGGAGGACAAAACTGCGAAAGCAGTCAGTGTACATACGACCATGGTGTCGGCGAAGACTTCGAAGATGCCCCACATACCCTGACGTACGGGTTCTTTTACGTTGGAACTGGAATGCACCATAACGGAGGAACCAAGACCGGCTTCGTTAGAGAATACACCACGCTTCATGCCCCAGGTCAGCGCCAGCTTCACTCCGGAGCCTACGATACCGCCGCCTACAGCGCGCAGACCGAATGCACCTTTGAAAATAGCGGTGAATACGGCACCCACGTGACTGATATTTGAAAAAAAGATCACCAGTGCACCGATGACATAAGCAATTGCCATGAAAGGAACCAACTTCTCAGTGACAGCTGCGATTCTTTTTAATCCGCCGACAATGACCAGAGCACCGATGATCACCAGTACGATGCCGGTTACCGTAGCGGGAATGGAGAAGGCGGAGGTCATATTCGCTGCAATCGAATTGACCTGACTCATGTTGCCGATACCAAAGGAGGCTAACAGACAGAAGGCAGAGAAAAGCACAGCCAGTACGGCACCGATCTGTTTGCAGCCCTTATAGGAGCCGAGACCGTCCTTTAAGTAGTACATGGCACCGCCACTCCATTCACCTTTGGAGTTCCGGCGACGGTAGTAGATACCCAGTACATTTTCCGAGTAGTTCGTCATCATGCCAAAGAAAGCCACGACCCACATCCAGAAGATGGCGCCGGGACCGCCGGCGACCAGTGCACTTGCCACCCCGACGATATTACCGGTGCCGATCGTGGCGGCCAGTGCGGTGCATAACGACTGGAACTGGGAAATGGATTGATCTCCGGCCTCCGTATGTTTCGTTACATGCTCATCGTGAAAGATGCCGCCCACCGTATTTTTGAACCAGTGTCCCAAATGGGATAACTGGAAAAATTTTGTCAGGATCGTCATCAGGATACCGGTACCTACCAGCAGTACCAGCATGGGGACACCCCATACGAATCCATTGACGGCACTGTTCACATTCGTAATGAACTCTACCATATACATTTTCCTCCTTTGTCTGATCAGACGTTCCGGCAACATAAAAAGCGCAGACATCCGAAGATGTCCACGCTGACATAGTTACCTGATCTGTATTTCGTTTCTGATTTTTTCCCAGTATAACATATAGGAAAAGATGCCGCAAGAGAAAATTTTTCTCAAAACCCCTATTGACCTGAAGTCAGCTTTAGGTATTATGATAAAATCATCCCGTCAGAAATGTCTCTAACGTGGAAAATCAAGCATATCGAAAGCTACGGCGCCAACAGCGGCTTCCCTGTATACGGCGGAAAACTGTAAGGCGAACCGTCAGTGTGACGAAAACAGGAAATGCGAGCGATTACGAAAAGTAATGGCTCGCATTTTTAGCTTTGTATTGTTTTGTACTATAAATTTTCCTCGGGCTGTGTCGATATTATTCATATAGGAAAATACAGACACCATGGATGGAGAAAAAGCTACGGATGGCGGCCTTGAGAGAGGCAGCCATCCGCTTTTTGCGGCAGTAATCGCTGTCGGAGAGGGAGATATTATGGCAATTACAGGAATCAGCTATGGAAGGACTTTCGTGTATGAGACACAGAAGAGAGTGAATGAGGGAGTTTTGCAGAGTACGTCAGATGCGGAAAATCGTTTTGCGGAAAATCTGGAGGCTGCGGAGGAAAATGACAAGGCACTGGCGCCGGTGACGCGGGGGGTGCGGCTGAACCGTCGTATCGAAGGCAAGGATAAGGTGCCTTATGGGGAGATGGCGGAGAACGGTGTTATCGAATATGAAGGTGTGGTCTTTGTCTGTGACTATGATCATAACCGTCTGACTCTGGGGGATACTTCGAATGAGAAAAACTGTATCAACATTCCGCTGTCCGGCGGTGGAAGTCTGCTGGTTAACCGGAATAACATCGATGCCCTGTCCAAGGCCATCGGTATGTTCAGCCCGGAGGATGTGAACCGGATCCTGCGTGCACTGGCACAGGATAAGAAGATCCGGGAGATGGAGAAAGAACTGGATGATATGGAGAACGGTGACAATGTAGACAGCAACGAGGAAACTTCGGAGACGCCCGATGCGGACAAAGCAGCGGAAACGGACCCGGCCGGAACCGCCGGAGAACCGGAAAAAGAGGATCTGAGTCTCATGGAGCAGATCCGCGAGAAAATGCAGGAGATCTACGACAAGCTTCAGAACGGCGATACAGAGACGAAATTCCGGATCGGCAATCAGGAATTCAGCATCAAAGAATGGGACAGTTTTCTGGAGAAGTTCGACAACGTACAGGATGCAATCCGGGAGGCACTGGAAGAGAAAATCGAAAAACAGACGGAAGAACATTTCGAAGAGGAAGACTTAGAGGAGACTGCCGATAGGAAACCCAATGTCAATCAGGATTTTTCCGATATTCCCGAGGAGATTTTCCGTAAACTTTTTTGAACAGATCCTTGAAATAGTTGCTGTCGTTGAAACCGTATTCGAGAGCAATATCCGTGATGGAGCTGTCTGTGGTAAGAAGTGCCGTCTGGGCGTGCTTGAGCCGTACGTAATTTAAATATTCCTTGAACCCCATACCGGTGATCAGCTTGAATTTCTTGCTGAAATAGGTGGGGCTTAGGGAAGCCACGGAGGAGACCTCTTCCAGTGTCAGTGGCTTGCGGAAATTGTTGTAAATGTATTTCGTGGCAAGCAGGATGTCCGCATCCCGGGAGTTCAGCAGATCCGGTTCCTTTTCATTCATGACGGAATGCCGCATCAGCATGAGCAGAAGCTCTTCCAGATAGCAACGCTCAAAATGTTCGGAGTATTGGTCGAAGCGGGAATTCTCGGTGAGCATACGGGTCAGCAGAGAGTGCAGATATTCCTGGTATACCGTAGGAACGCTGCCCATGAAGGAATGCAGCTGTAGCCCCTGCCCGGATATGGAAGTGAGGCTGTCGGCAGACCGGTCCGATAAATGCAGATATTCTTCTTTGAAATAGATCATTACGATCTCGCAGACCTCTCCGGCGGAATACAGAGAGTGATGCAGTTCTCCCGGAGCGATGAAGACCAGATCTCCGGCTTCCATCTGATAGACCGTATCTTTTAACAGGAAACGGCAGCTTCCCGACCAGAGATAAAAAATTTCATAAAAGCTGTGATAATGATCGGGCTGCAGGGGAGAAAAATCACCTCTGCGGCCTTTTTCCACGATGATCCGGTCAATATCCTTTCTGCCGCGTCTGCCTTTTTTAGTTGTGATATCCATAGCTGCTCCTTCACTTTTTAAATCTACTGACATTGATACAGTCAGAATACCACAAAAAAACAGTGTTTTCAACATAAACAAGCTATAAAAACAGCAGTAAATATTAAAAAATTACGCTATTATAATAATTGAAAAAGGAACCCGCCTCTTTCAAAAATACTTTTCTCTCTATCCCCCTCGGTACACTCCCCCCTCGCCGAGGGGAATTTTTTGCGCAAAAATCACAGAAAACAGGCAGTCTCGTTACAATGGATTGCGCATTTTCCAAAGGATTGTTACCATAAGGGTACAGATCGGCCGGCATACGGTGCTAAAGCACCTAGAGTTTGCAGAGTACAGAAAGGTATAGGGATTAGTATGGATAAAAAGAAAACGGGCAATCTGATCCGGGAAGCCAGACAGCGCAAAAATTATACCCAGAGTGAACTGGGAAGGATGTTAGGGGTGACCAACAAAGCGGTATCCCGGTGGGAGAATGGAGAAAGTTTTCCGGATATCGGCGTATTGGAGTCCCTGTCCCATCTGTTGGAACTGCCGATTCAGGACATTGTGACCGGAGAGCGGGCGGGAGACCGGGAGGAGGCTGTGACGGAAGTCGTGAGACTGGCAAAGCTCCAGGAGCAGCGGAAACGTGAAAAGAGGATCCTGTATCTGATCGTGCTGGGGCTTTTGATCTATCACTGTGTCATCGGGATCTGTTTATTTTCCGGAAGAGGGTTGTTTGGGGGAAGAGATATTGCCTGCCAGGTGGCCGGAATCTCCATGGCGGGGACGCTGACAATGCTGTGGCTTGTATACCGGTATTTCGGAAAGGAAGAGGATGTGAAAATGATTCCCTCCAGTCAATTAAGCAGAGGACTTGGAATAGCGTCCCTTGCGATGCTATTGTGGAGTGTTGGAATCATGTATTTAAGCTTCGGAATGGTCCGGGCAGGAAGTGTTCCCCTTGGTATGGAACTCAGCTCCCTGGGACCGTTTTTGAACAATCAGCTTTGTGCGGGCTATGCCCTGAATGTAATATTTCTGGCAGTGGAAATGTACCGTCTGCTCATGGAGCGGACGGTACTGCATCCGGGATGTGTGATCTCACCGGCGGTCATCTATCTGGATTTCTTTTACATAGACATTCTGGGCCGGATGGATACCCTGGACAGCGTCTGGAAGGCACTGGACAGAGGGACGGTACTCATTTTGCTGGAGGCAGTGTCGGGAATTGTATTTCTGTTTATACAGTCCCACCGTTCTCGTTCTCACGCATCCGATAGCCTACGCCGATCTCTGTGAATACATACTGGGGCTGTGCGGGATTCTGCTCCAGCTTTCTGCGGATGTTCGCCATGTTGACCCGGAGGATCTGATTATTATTGTCCATATAGGGTCCCCAGATGGCATTCATGATATAGCTGTATGTCAGGACTCTGCCGGAATTTTCCGCTAAAAGTGTGAGCAGCTGGTATTCGATCTGGGTCAGATGTACCTCTTCTCCCCGCAGACGGATCAGACGTTTTTCGAAATCAATCTCCAGATCCAGTGCCTTATAGATATGACCGGGAGTCTGGGTGTGGCTGTGCCGCAGAGAAGTGCGGATCCTTGCCATGAGCTCGCCGGTGCCGAAGGGCTTCGTGATATAATCGTCCGCACCCAGATCCAGAGCGGAGACCTTCTCCTGCTCCTTGGTGCGGGCAGATATGATGATCACGGGAACATCGCTCCAGGAGCGCAGCTTTTGCAATACCTCCAGTCCGTCCATGTCCGGCAGCCCTAAGTCTAGCAGGATCACGTTGGGGCAGAAAGAAGTGCTGAGACTAAGTCCCTCTCTGCCGTTTAAGGCATGCATGATCTTGTAGCCTTCCCGGTCCATGGTAGCGGTGATGAAATTACTGATACTTCTATCGTCTTCGATTAAGAGAACTTTGATCTTATTCATATCTGTGATCCATATCCTTTCCGGTATTTTCAAGAGTTCTGTCTTATGTGGCTGATAGTACACTTATTTTTCTGAAGCGACAGCTCCAACCTTGGGCAGTGTGAAACAGAATTCCGCGCCATCCGCATGATTCCGGCCACTCAGCGTTCCGTGATGGGCGGTGATGATGGTCTTGCAGATGGACAGACCGATACCCATGCCCTTGCGGGAATCCGAGCTCTGGGAATTGTTGTAGGTACCCGTCTCGAACAGATTCTGTAATTTTTCTTCCGACAATCCTTTTCCATAGTCTCTCACAATAAAAGATACATGCTCCGGATGATCCTCCACGATGAAATCAATGGGCAGGATACTTCCGGAATGAACGATGGCGTTTTCCAGCAGATTGATGGTGACTTGCTCGATTAGCACCGCATCCATGGGGATCATCAGAAATTCCTCGGGGATCTTGACCCGGATGGCGGCATCGGGATAGCGCTTTTTCAGCTTTTCCAAAGCTTCTCCCACCACTTCCTCCACCGGTTCCTCTGTGGTATTGATGCTTAAGCTGTCTCCTTGGATACGAGTGACGGACAGCAGATTTTCCACCATATTCAACAGCCAGTTGGAATCCTCGTAGATGTTGTTCATGATCGTGCGCTGCTCGGTGGAGCTTAGATCGTTCTGACTTTCCAGAAACAGGGAGCTGTTGCCGATGATGCCGGTGAGCGGCGTGCGCAGATCGTGGGAGATGGCGCGCAGAAGATTCGCACGCATCTTTTCCATTTCGGCCTCTGCCAGCCGTTTTTCCCGCTCTGCGATCATCTCGGACTGGATGGTCATATGGGAGGTCATGGTACACAGGATCAGAGTGATCCCGCTCATCAGCAGGAAGGTGATAGGGTAGCCGGTCAGTGTGAAATTAAGCTTATAATACGGATAGGTGAACAGATAATTGATCGCTATTACGGAAAAAAGGGTGCAGGCAATGCCGTAGCCGTAGCCCACCGTCCATCTGGCGATGATCACCAGTGCAAGAATGTAGAACAGTGCTACATTGGCATGGTTGTCCGGTACTATATGCTGATATAAAAAAGAGGCAAAAGTGGCGCACAGCATGCAGGCGGCACAGATCAGGATACTGATGGCGTGTCTGGTAAAGGGTGGTTTTAAGCGGAAGCTTTTCCGCGATGATTTTTTATCGGAAAGTGATCGGAACACGGTGTGATCCTCCATGAAATATTGTTAGTTGTTTTGTAAATTTATTATAACTATAGTACCATTACTTTGCAATGCAAGGTGTAAAGAAGTAGTTAAGGATATATGAAAACCGGTATATTTTCCCCTAAAGCTGTGGCAAAAGGCAGGCAGGTATCCTCCGGAAAAGCTAAGACACAAAAAATAGGAACATATACTTTCGTTAGGTTGACATCAGGAAAAACATTAGATTAAAATGTAGTATGGCGGCGGTCCTGAAAGGGCGGACCGTCTATGTGGACAGGAGAGGAATAGGTTATGTTTCTGACAGGATTGGCACTATTGCCGGCCATCGCACTGGTGGTATGGATCTATAGACAGGATAAGGTGGAGAAGGAGCCGGGGGGATTATTGTGGAAAATATTCCTGTTTGGTGCATTGTCTGTGATCCCCGCCATGATACTGGAAATCATTCTGGATGAAGTATTTCTGGTATTTATGGATGCAGATACGCTGTGCTACGTGATCCTGGATAATTTTATCGGGGTGGCACTGATCGAGGAACTTTGCAAGATGCAGGCGGCCAAATGGGCGGCATGGAAGCATCCGGCATTCAATTATAAATTCGATGCCATCGTGTACTGTGTGACTTCGGCATTAGGATTTGCAGCCATTGAAAATGTTCTGTATTGTCTGGACGGTGACATTGGGACGGCAGTGACCAGAGCCCTGTTGTCCGTGCCTTCCCATGCCATCGATGGCGTGATCATGGGATATTTCTTCGGTGTGGCGAAGGAGGCAGAACTTGCAGGCAATAAAAAACGCAGGAAACGCTACCTGAAGCTCAGCGTGTTCATGCCGATGATCGAACACGGTATCTATGATTCCGCATTGTCTCTGGATGCGGACTGGATCTTCGTTTTCTTTTTCCTGTTTGTGATCGTGGTGGATGTCTGGGCCTATAAATTTGTGAAAAAGCAGTCTGGGCAGGACCGGGAGCTGTCTGCATAAAGATTGCGTTAAGACCCCGTGAAAATTTTATAAATTCACGAAAAACGGTAGGATCGGGTCTTTGCTTCATGTTAAGATAAAGAAAACATAAAGAAAGGAAAGACCAATATTGAAGTTATTAAATCCAAAGATCCGGCAAAAATTTGCAGAATCCTTGAAGGCGGTCCTGCCGGTAGTAGGGATCGTGATCGTATTAAGCTTTACCATAGCTCCCATTACCTCCAGTATCCTGTTGTGTTTTCTGGTGGGAGCGTTGATGGTCATGGTCGGTATGATGTTCTTCACCCTGGGTGCGGAGATGTCCATGACCCCCATGGGAGAAAAAGTGGGTGCCAGAATGACCCAGAGTAAAAACATTCTGCTGATCGTAGTGTTATCTTTTCTGTTGGGAGTGGTGATCACCATTTCCGAGCCTGACTTGCAGGTGCTGGCGACACAGGTGCCTTCGGTGCCGAACATGACGCTGATCCTGGCAGTGGCAGTGGGGGTTGGAATCTTCCTGGTCATTGCCCTTCTGCGTATGTTGATCGGTGTGGCCCTGCCGCCATTGTTGACCTTTTTCTACATAGTAGTGTTCGTTCTTGCATTTTTCGTACCGGAGAACTTCCGGGCAGTGGCGTTTGATTCCGGTGGTGTGACCACGGGTCCTATGACCGTTCCTTTTATCATGGCACTTGGTGTCGGTATTGCGTCCATCCGTAATGACCACCATGCGGCGGACGACAGCTTCGGTCTGGTAGCTCTGTGCTCCATCGGTCCGATCCTGGCGGTCATGGTGCTGGGGCTGATCTATAAGCCGACCAATGCGGATTACCAGCCGGTGGCGATCCCGGAGATCTCTGATTCTGTGGAACTGGCGCAGCTTTTTGCTCATGGGATTCCGGATTATATGAAAGAGATCGCACTCTCATTACTTCCCATTGTATTGTTTTTCGGTCTGTTCCAGATATTTGCCCTGCGGCTGTCGGGGAAGACACTGGCGAAGATTCTGATCGGTCTGGTGTATACTTATATCGGTCTGGTACTGTTCCTGACCGGCGCAAATGTGGGCTTTATGCCTGCCGGCAATTATCTCGGTCAGGTCATGGCAGCCAGATCCTACAGGTGGGTACTGGTGCCGGTGGGAGCACTGATCGGTTATTTTATCGTAAAAGCGGAGCCCGCGGTCTATGTACTGAATCATCAGGTAGAGGAGCTGACGGACGGTGCCATTTCGGCCCGCTCTATGGGCGTGAGCCTTTCCGTGGGTGTCTCCTTATCCGTAGCACTGGCGATGATCCGCGTGCTGACGGGGATCCCGATTCTATGGTTTTTGATCCCGGGCTATGGTGTGGCGATCGGACTATCCTTTTTTGTACCGAAGATATTCACAGCGATCGCCTTCGACTCCGGCGGTGTGGCAAGCGGACCCATGACAGCTACCTTTTTACTGCCGTTAGCGCAGGGTGCCTGTGTGGCGGTGGGCGGCAATTTAGTCGCAGATGCTTTCGGTGTGGTAGCAATGGTAGCCATGACACCGCTGATCACGATCCAGATATTGGGAATGGTATATCAGTTAAAGCAGCAGAAGAGCGGTGCAGGCGTATTTGCCGGTGCGGCGGATGCATTTGGTGCTTTGGATGAGAATGCCATCATTGAACTGTAGGAGGTGTGCCCATGAGTGAATTATATATGATGGTCACCATCACCAATCGTCAGCTGACGAGGAAATTCGTGGAATGCTACAAAGAAAACGGCGCACAGGTCGGCAGTGTTACCGTCGGCATGGGAACCGCAGCGAACGAGATCTTAGATTATTTCGGACTGGACGGCATGGAGAAGAGCGTATTGTTCCATCTCGTCACAGATGCTGCCTGGCGGCAGATCAAGGCTGCTCTGCGTAAGAAAATGCAGATCGATCTCCCGGGAATGGGAATCGCATTTATCATTCCCGTGAGCAGTGTCGGTGGCAAGAAAGCATTGAATTACCTGACCTGCGGGCAGGAATTCGTAAAAGGAGAGGAGTCCACATTGAAAGAGACGAAGAATGAGCTTCTGGTAGTGATAGCCAATCATGGATATACGGAACTGGTCATGGATGCAGCGAGAGAAGTACATGCGGCAGGCGGCACAGTCATCCATGCCAAGGGCACCGGAACAGAGAATGCACAGCAGTTTCTGGGCGTGACACTGGTGCCGGAAAAAGAAATGTTGTTCATTGTGGTAAAAAGTGAGCAGAAAAATTCCATCATGCGTGCTATAATGGAAAAAGCAGGACTGGAGAGTAAAGCACAAAGCATAGTATTCTCCCTTCCTGTGACAGATACTGCAGGCATGCGCCTGATGGAGGAGATGGGAGAGACATGACAAACGGCTTATCCGGACCCAGGAAGCAGTTCCTGGACGTGCTCCGGGTACTGGCAACCTGTGCAGTGGTGCTGATGCATGTACTGACAGGTGCGACAGATGTGACAGACGCGTCAATAGTGCCGGAATACCGGTCATTATTGCTGTCAGTTATGGATCTGGTGACCTGGTGCGTTCCTATATTTTTATTGATCTCGGGATATTTGTTCCTGAATCCGGAACGTACATTGACTTATCCGGTCATGATTAAAAAATATTGCAGGAGGATTGCACTGGCGATCCTCCTATTCGGCGTTCCGTATGCAGCTTCCGAGCTGGTAGTGGCGGAGCGGACCTTCCGGATCAGGATGATCCCGGAGGCACTGAAGATGACCCTGACGGGACATACCTGGTCCCATATGTGGTATCTGTATCTGATCCTGTTTTTATATCTGATCACGCCGCTTCTGAAAAAAGTGCTGCGTGTGCTGCCGGTGTGGGGTGTTGCGGCAGTGATGGCAGTGATCTTCTTAGGAAGCAGTGTGGCACCGTTTCTGAATAAGGTACTGGACGTCAACAGTATTCCGGTATTGCCGGATGGCGGTGTGTATTTCCTGTATTATCTGTGTGGATATTTCTTCGCGGTGAGAGAAGTATGTGTGGACAAGGGAAGGAATGTATGGCTGACAGCTGCAGTAGCGGTTCTGGCTCTGGGAATGATCCTCAGCAGGACACTCGCCGGATTCTCCATTCAGATGGCATACAATTATCCGTTTACAGTACTGCTTGCAGTGCTTCTGTTTGCTGCAGGATGGAATGGGGGAGGAGACAGCGCGGCTTTGGCTGCCCGGGAGAAGAACAGAATACACCGGATTCCCTGGCAGGAGGCGGGAGCCTTGAGTTTTGCCGTATACCTGGTACATCCGGTGTATGTGAACCTGTTGTATAAATTCGTGAAGATCACACCCTTTACGGTGTTGGAACAATGCGGTGTGCAGTCTGTAGCCGCGGGACAAGCGGTATTGATTTTGCTGCTGGCTGCATTCTGCCTGGTAGTGCTGGCACTGGCAACGGCTACTGCGTGGGTGCTGCGCAAGATCCCGGTGTTAAGAAAATTCGTGTTGTGATCAGAAGTGAAATATAGGCGGCAAATCTGGTTTTGCATTACAAATATTTGATAATAGCATACCCCTTGCCAGCAGAAGACTTCTATGCTAGAATGTGCACAAAGCATAGAAGTTTTCTATTTCTACAGATATCTTGTGAAGTTCTGAATAGCGAGTCGGAAAGTCCATGCTTTTATTCCAAATTTACAACATTCTAAAATAACAGCGGGGTTTTGACTGCGATATACGTACTTTGTATGGGACATAGGTATGTCTGTTTTTGCTACTATAATCTCATAAATATGGAATGTCTGAACAGACTGGCACTTCAAGTTGTCATAGGGAGAATTTATGATAGAAATTAAACCAGAAGCGAAAAAGACGGATGGTATTACAAATGATTTAGTTGAAATCACTCGACCGTCGATTGAAAAAATGATTTATGTTATTAGAGATAAGCAAGTCATGCTGGATAGTGATCTTGCCATTCTTTATCAGGTAGAGACAGGGGCATTGAATAGAGCAGTAAAAAGAAATATTAGTAGATTTCCAGAAGATTTTCGTTTTCAGCTCACGAAAGAGGAGTATCAGAACTTGAGATGCCAAACTGGCATTTCAAGTTTTGCACAGGGCGAAAATAATTATGGTGGTCGTAGGACTCTTCCTTATGTATTTACAGAACAGGGAATCTCTATGTTGGCTAGTGTTCTACATAGCGAAGTGGCAATTAAGGTAAGCATTGGTATTATGCGCGCATTCGTGGAAATGAGGCGATTTATTGCTAATAACGCCTTGCTTTTTGAGCGTATCAGTAATGTGGAGTTAAAACAACTGGAATATCAAAAGCAAACGGATGAAAAATTGGATCAGATATTTGAATATATATCGGACCATGAGGAATCAAATCAGAAAGTCTTTTTTGATGGACAGATATATGATGCTTTTAGCCTAATTGTTAGCCTGATTCAAAAAGCGGAAAAGGAAATCGTTTTAATTGATGGCTATGTGGATATAGGAACGCTGAATCTTCTTACAAAAAAGAATGAAAATGTGACTGTTGTGATGTATACATTGAAAAGAACCAAGTTATCTCAAGAAGATGTTAATAATTTCAACAGCCAGTATCCTTTACTGAAAGTGCGGTACACGAAAGTATTTCATGATCGCTTTTTAATCTTGGATAAGAAAAATGTTTATCATATAGGAGCCTCCTTAAAAGATGCAGGAAAAAAGTGTTTTGGAATTTCTCTGATTGAGGATGCTGGTATTGTGAGAGACATTCTTCAGAGATTGGAGATTGAAACAGAGGAGTAAAAACGCACCATATTTGGAATTCAATCATCAGGCGATAGTTGCTGACTTTGGCTGTGATCAAGAAGGAGCCTCGACCAGAGGCTCCTTTTTGATTTATGGGCTTTAGCCTGTTGAGTGCATCGGAGTTTCTCCAAACGGAG
>OGKS01000151.1_pt1 | contig 36058 bp, 35 predicted proteins | sample 1572491 | NCBI WGS metagenome assembly OGKS01 (sample SAMEA2582153, study PRJEB24529) | metagenome | biome: Human gut stool | place: China | collected 2011
GGAGGTTAAAAAGTATGGCACGTATTGCCGGTATTGACCTGCCCAAGGATAAGCGAATCGAAATCGGTTTGACTTATATCTATGGTATTGGCAGAAAGAGTGCTCAGGAGATCCTGGCACAGACAGGCGTGAACCCCGACACCCGCGTGAAGGATCTGACCGATGCAGACGAAGCCAAGCTTCGTGAGGCCATCGACCACAGCTACATTGTGGAAGGCGACCTGCGCCGTCAGACCGCACTCGACATCAAGCGTTTGAGCGAGATCGGCTGCTATCGCGGCACCCGTCATCGCCGCAGCCTGCCCGTTCGCGGTCAGCGCAGCAAGACCAACGCTCGTACCCGCAAGGGCCCCAAGAAGACCATTGCGAACAAGAAGAAGTAAGGAGGGAGAATAGAACATGGCAGCAAATAATGCTAAAACCGGTAAGAAGGTTATCCGCCGTCGTCGCGAAAAGAAGAACGTCGAACGTGGTCAGGTTCATATTCGTTCCTCCTTTAACAACACCATGGTCACGGTGACCGATGCACAGGGCAACGCCCTTTCCTGGGCTTCCTCTGGCGGTCTCGGCTTCCGCGGCAGCAAGAAGTCCACTCCGTTCGCTGCACAGAGCGCCGCTGAGACGGCTGCCACCGCTGCGATGGAGCATGGCCTCAAGACGGTCGAGGTCTTTGTTAAGGGCCCCGGCCAGGGTCGTGAAGCTGCGATCCGCGCCCTGCAGGCTGTCGGCCTGGAGGTCACGATGATCAAGGACGTCACGCCCATCCCGCACAACGGCTGCCGTCCCCCGAAGCGCCGTCGCGTCTAATCGAAAGAGGAGGTAAAAAGCACTATGGCAAAGAATATGCAGCCGATCGCCAAACGCTGCAAGGCTTTGGGCATTTCTCCTGCTGTGATGGGCTATGCGAAGAAGACCACTAATCGCAACCCTGGCAGCCAGATGAGAAAGAAGAAGAGCGAATACAGCCTTCAGCTTGCTGAAAAGCAGAAGGTCAAGTTCATCTATGGTATCCTCGAGAAGCAGTTCCGCGGCTACTATGAGGCCGCCGCTGCCGCTCCCGGCAAGACCGGTGACAACCTGCTCATCACGGTCGAGCGCCGCCTGGATAACGTTGTTTACCGCATGGGCTTTGCGATGACCCGCCGTCAGGCCCGTCAGCTCGTCAGCCATGCTCACTTCACCGTCAACGGCAAGAAGGTCAACATTCCTTCCTACCTCGTCAAGGCCGGCGATGTGATCGAGGTCGCGGAGAGCAGCCGCTCTTCCGAGGTCTTCAAGCGCTTGATGGGTCAGGACGCTCCCGTGTTCCTGGTCCCCACTTGGATGGAGCGCGATAAGAACAGCCTCAAGGGCACCGTGGTTCGTCTTCCCGTCCGCGAAGAAATTGATGTTCCCGTTGAGGAGCACCTCATCGTTGAGTTGTACTCCAAGTAATCGGCGGCGAGCCCTCAACAGACACACGCAGAATTTTGGTGTGGACTTTGAGACCACAGAATGGAAATGGAGGGTAACTGCATGATTGAAATCGAAAAGCCCAAGATCGAGTGCGCGGAGGACCCCGCGAACGGCACCTACGGCAAATTTACCGTGGAGCCCCTTGAGCGCGGGTACGGCATCACGCTCGGCAATGCGCTTCGCCGCATTATGCTCTCGTCCCTGCCCGGCACCGCGGCGACCTCTATCAAGATCGCCGGCGTGCAGCACGAGTTTACCACCATCCCCGGTGTGAAGGAGGATGTGACGGAGATCGTGCTCAACGTCAAGAGCCTCATCACCCGCCTGCACAATGCCGACGGCATCAAGACCGTCTACATTGAGGCAGTGGGTCCGTGCGAGGTCACGGCTGGCGACATCAAGTGCGACAGCGAGGTCGAGGTGCTCAACCCCGAGCTGCACATCGCAACGCTTGATGCCGGTGCGACGCTCAACATGGAGCTGACGCTTTCCCACGGCCGCGGCTATGTGTCCGCCGACCGCAACAAGACGGCCCAGACGGCCATCGGCGTCATTCCCGTTGACTCGATCTACACGCCCGTGTACAAGGTCAACTACACCGTGGAAAACACCCGCGTGGGCAACATGACTGACTTCGACAAGCTGACGCTCGAGGTCTGGACTGATGGCACCATCAGTCCACGCGACGCCGTTTCTCTCGGCGCCAAGATCCTCTGCGACCACTTCTCGCTCTTCACCGACCTTTCCGACGCGATGGGCAGCAAGTCCACCGTGGTGGAAAAGGCTGAGGCGCAGCGCGACAAGGTGCTCGAGCTGACGATCGAAGAGCTCGATCTCAGCGTGCGCAGCTTCAACTGCCTCAAGCGTGCCAATATCAACACGGTCGAGGATCTGATCTCCAAGACTGAGGACGATATGATGAAGGTGAGAAACCTCGGCCGCAAGAGTCTTGAAGAGGTCATCAACAAGCTGGCGATGATGGGCCTGTCCCTGGCCAGCGAAGACAACAACTAATGACCGGCACCTACGCCCACGCGTAGAACGACGGCCGACAACTTATCCTTACAAGGAGGAAACCAATATGCCCGGAACTCGTAAGCTCGGTAAGACTACCGATCAGCGTATGGCGATGCTCCGTCAGCAGGTCACCGATTTCCTGGATAACGGCAAGATGGAGACCACGGTCACCCGCGCCAAGGAAATCAAGCCCATGGCTGAGAAGATGATCACCCTCGGCAAGAAGGGCGATCTGGCAGCTTACCGCCAGGCGATGAGCTTCATCACCCGCGAGGATGTCTGCAAGAAGCTGTTCAAGGAGATCGCTCCCGGCTATGCTGAGCGCAACGGCGGTTATACCCGCATCGTTCGCACCGGCGTTCGCCGCGGCGATGCTGCCGAGACCGCTATGATCGAGCTGGTCTAATCGACCGACAAGATCAGCAGGCTCTGCTTGCAGGTCACTGAACCGTAAGTAAAAAGCCCTTTTGTATGGCAGATCGCGAAGCCATACAAAAGGGCTTTTTATCATCTTTGAAACGCCAACTGAGGCGATCAGATGTGCGGGAGAGCCTTGGCAACAATAGAAAAAAGGGTGTGGAAAGCATTGCTTTCCACACCCTTTTTCGTTGGATTTGTTTGCTCTTACAGCATGTTGAGCACGAGCGTCAGGACGATGAACGCAGCACCGACCCACTTGGTGGCGCGCGCAAGACGGGCATCAGTGCTCTTGGCCTTGTTCTTGGCCATGAAAGAATCGGCCACGCCGCCGATCGCACCGCTTAAACCGGCGGACTTGCCGCTCTGGAAGAGAACGATGCCGATAACAATGAGACCGCAGAGAAGCTGAAGAATCGTAACGAGTAAAGTCATGGTGAAAACCTCCAAGTTGTTGAACGTGAGATCACGCTATATTCACAGGTATTTATAGTACCATAGAAAGACGCGAAAAGCAAGCCTATTTTTCAATTTCACCCGTTTTCTGCGCTCACAGCATGGCGACCTTGGGATGCGGCAGGCTGATGGACGGGGACGAGGGCTGCTGCGGCGGTTCTTTCGGCGCGCTTGGCTGCTGTGTGTGCAGCGCACGCTGCGCCGCGGTGAGCATCAGCTTGATGCGGTTGAGCTGGTTGACCTCGCTCGCGCCGGGGTCATAGTCCACGGCGACGATGTTCGCGCCAGGATAGGCCGCGCGCAGCGCCTTGATGACGCCCTTGCCGACGACATGATTCGGCAGGCACGCAAAGGGCTGAATGCAGACGATGTTCGGCGTGCCGGAGGTGATGAGCTCTGCCATTTCTCCTGCGAGGAACCAACCCTCACCGTACTGATTGCCGATCGAGAGGAAGGGCTTGGCAAGCTCGGCGACATGACCGATGGCCATGGGCGGGGTAAAGCGCTTGCTGGCTTTGAGCGCCTCAATGGCAGGCCGGCGCATGCGCTGAAGTGCCGGAATGCCGAGCTTGGCGCTGGCCGAAGCAGTCCACCCCTTTCCAAGGTGGGTGTGCTTGAAGTCCTGCTCATAGATGGTGGCGGCAAAGAAATCGAGAAGATCGGGAACGACCGCCTCTGCGCCCTCGCGCTCCAAAAGGTCGACAACGTGGTTGTTGGCAAGGGGCATGTATTTGACGAGGATCTCGCCGACAACGCCGACGCGCGGCTTTCTCAGCGTCTCGTCGATGGGGAAGGCGTCAAAATCTTCCACGATGCCGCGGCAAAGCTGCGCGTAGCTGTACTTCGGGTGCGCGCTCGTGAGGGACTCGATGCAGATGTCGCGCCACTTGTGGTGCAGCGCATTTGCGCTGCCCTTTTCAAGCTCGTAGGGCCGCACGCGGTACAAACAGCGCATCAGCACATCGCCGAGCACGATGCCGCGTGCCGCCGTGAGCAGCAGCGCGGGGGAGATGCGGAAGCCCTCGTTCGTTTCCATGCCGTTGGCGTTGAGCGAGATGACGGGGATATGCTCAAGACCCGACTTCTTGAGTGCGCGGCGGATGAAGGCGATGTAGTTGCTCGCGCGGCAGCAGCCGCCGGTCTGCGACATGATGAGAGCGAGATGGTCGGTATCGTAGCGGCCGGAGGTCACAGCCTCCATCAGCTGACCGACCGCTGTGATCGAGGGGAAGCAGGCATCGTTGTTGACGTATTTGAGGCCGACGTCGATGGCATTGCGGTTGTCGTTTTGCAGCACCTCAAAATTGTAGCCGTAGTGACGGAAGATGGGCTCCAAAAGATCGAAATGAATGGGGCTCATCTGGGGCGCGAGAATGGTGTAGCGCTCGCGCTGCATCTCCTTGGTGTAGTACACGCGCTCATAGGGCTTGACGTGCGCAGTCGAATGAATGCCGCGTTCGCGCCGCATGGCGACGGCGGCAAGCAGCGAACGAATGCGGATGCGCACCGCACCGAGGTTGTTGACCTCGTCGATCTTGAGGCAGGTGTAGAGCTTGCCGCCCTGCTCCAAAAGCTCGCAGACCTCGTCGGTCGTGACAGCGTCGAGTCCGCAGCCGAAGGAGTTGAGCTGAATGAGCTCAAGATCGTCACGTCCGCAGACGAATTCCGCCGCCGTGTAGAGCCGCGAGTGGTAGACCCACTGGTCGTTCACGCGCACGGGGCGCTTGGGGGTAAAGTCGATGGGCAGGCAGTCCTCGGTCAGCACCGTGAGGCCGTAGGCCGCGATGAGCTCGGGAATGCCGTGGTTGATCTCAGGGTCAACGTGGTAGGGGCGGCCTGCAAGGACGATGCCGCTGCCGCCGTTTTTCTCCATGTCGGCGAGCGCCTTCGCGCCCGCGGCGCGGACATCGGCCTTTGCCTTTTGCTGCTCTTCCCACGCAAGGTGCGCGGCGCGGCGCGTTTCCCGCTCGGGGATGTTCCACGTTTCCTTGCAGAATTGCGCGAGACGGTCGGCTGCGACCTTCTCGTTCGTAAAGGCGAGGAAGGGGTGGAGGTAGCGCACGGAGCCGTCGGTCACGGCTTCGACGTTATTCTTGATGTTCTCGGGATAGGAGACGACGATGGGGCAGTTGTAGTGGTTCTGCGCACCGGGAACCTCCTGATGCTCATAGAACACGCAGGGGTGGAAGATGGTTTTTACGCCCCGGTCGATGAGCCACTGGGCGTGGCCGTGCGCGAGCTTGGCGGGATAACACTCCGACTCCGACGGGATGCTCTCCATGCCCAGCTCGTAGATCGCGCGCGTGGAGAACGGGGAGAGAATGACGCGGAAGCCCAGATCGCGGAAGAACGTCGCCCAGAACGGATAGTTTTCATACATGTTCAGCACGCGCGGAATGCCGATCTCTCCGCGCGGCGCATTTTCCTTCTCAAGCGGGGGATAGGCAAACATGCGCTCGCGCTTGTAGGCAAAGAGATTTTCGCCGCTCTTGGCGGCGCTTTCACCGCGCAGCGCCTTTTCGCAGCGGTTGCCGCTCACATGACGCCGCCCGCCGGGGAAGATGCTGACCGTGAGCATGCAGTGGTTCTGGCAGCCCTGGCAGCGCGCGGCAGAGGTCTTGTAGGTGAGCTGCTCGATCTCCTCAAGCGGCAGCATCGTGGTTTTCTGGCCGTGGTAGCGGTCGCGCGCGAGCAGCGCCGCGCCGAATGCGCCCATGATGCCTGCAATGTCGGGGCAGGTCACCTGCGCGCCGGAGATGCGCTCAAACGCGCGTAGCACGGCCTCATTGAAGAACGTGCCGCCCTGCACGACGACGTGCGAACCAAGCTCGCTCGCGTCGGAGAGCTTGATGACCTTGTAGAGCGCGTTTTTGATGACGGAGTAGGCGAGACCGGCAGAGATGTCAGATACGCTCGCACCCTCCTTCTGCGCCTGCTTGACGTTGGAGTTCATAAACACCGTGCAGCGCGTGCCAAGGTCGACAGGGGCCTTGGCAAAGAGCGCCTCGTGCGCGAACTCCTGCGCCGTCATGCCAAGGGAGTTGGCAAAGTTTTCAAGGAACGAGCCGCAGCCGGACGAGCAGGCCTCGTTTAAGAGCACCGTGTCCACCGCGCCGTCCTTGAGTTTGATGCACTTCATGTCCTGCCCGCCGATGTCGAGCACGCAGTCGACCTTTGGGTCGAAAAACGACGCGGCGGTGCAGTGGGCGATGGTCTCTACTTCGCCCTCATCAAGCGAGAAGGCGGACTTGAGCAGCGTTTCCCCGTAGCCGGTGGAGCAGGAGCGCGCGATGTGCGCGCCCGATGGCATCGCCTCGCGCAGCGTATGTACCGCCTGCATGGCAGTCTTGATGGGATTGCCCTGATTGTTCGCGTAGAACGAATAGAGCAGCTCGCCCTGCGTGCCGACGAGCGCGAGCTTCGTCGTGGTCGAGCCTGCGTCGAAGCCGAGGAAGCAGTCGCCCTCGTAGGCGGCGAGGTCGCCGCGCGGCACAACTGCCGTGTGGTGGCGCGCGCGGAAGGCTTCCAAATCAGCTTCATCTGCAAAGAGCGCCGGCAGGCGCTTTAGTTCAAAGTCCATCTGCACGCCGCTGTCGAGCCGCCTGATGAGCATGCTGAGCGGCTGCGCCTCGGCGGGCGTTTCGTCGATGGCCGCGCCCGTGGCAGCAAAGAGATGGGAATTTTTGGGGTCGATGGTCGTTTCGTCCGTCAGCTTCAGCGTGCGGATGAACGCGGCCTTGAGCTGGGGAAGGAAGTGCAGCGGCCCGCCCAAGAATGCAACGTGACCGCGGATCGGCTTGCCGCAGGCAAGACCCGAGATCGTCTGGTTGACGACCGCCTGAAAGATCGAGGCGGCGAGGTCGGCTTTCGTCGCGCCCTCGTTGATGAGGGGCTGAATGTCCGTCTTGGCGAATACGCCGCAGCGCGCGGCGATGGGATAGATCTGCTGATAGTGCGCGGCCTCGCGGTCAAGCCCCGAGGCATCGGTCTGCAAAAGAGCAGCCATCTGGTCGATGAACGAGCCGGTGCCGCCGGCGCAGACGCCGTTCATGCGTTCTTCCAGCCCGCCTTTGAAGTAAATGATCTTGGCGTCCTCGCCGCCGAGCTCAATGGCAACGTCTACCTGCGGCGCGGCGCGCTCCAGCGCCTGCGCTACGGCCACGACCTCCTGCACGAAGGGCACGCCGAGCGCCTTGGCAAGGTTGATTGCACCGGAACCCGTGGCGCGCAGAGAGAGCGCGCATTCACCGAGTACCTTGTGCGCCTGTTTGAGCAGGTCGGACAGCGCGCGCTGCGTGTGGGAAAGATGGCGCTGATACTGCCCGAAGATCATGTTTTCGTTTTCGTCCAGAACAACGAGCTTCACCGTGGTGGAGCCTACGTCGATGCCAGCCTGATATGTTTTCATTGGGAACCCCTCTTTTCATGTCAATGCGATGGGGCGGTGAAAGAGTCCCGCCGATTTGCAAGTTATCATTTTAATTATAGGCCGCGAATGTGCAAGAGGTAAAGTTCAGGGTTTGTTAAGAAAATGAACAAGTGTTTACAATTGGGATTGACATACCTCGATATTCTATGTATACTATAAGCATAGAGATTCTATGTATTACAGGAGGTGCGAGATGAAGAAAAAGAGCATTGACCACACGCAGCTTCTGCTGCTCAAGCTGCTCGCGGGCGAGGATATGTACGGCTATCAGATCATTCTGGAGCTGGCGCGCCGCTCCAGCAATGTGTTCGAAATGAAGGAGGGGACGCTCTATCCTGTGCTGCACGGTATGGAGCGCGAGGGCTATGTGGAGGCCTATGAAAAGACTGCGCCCACAGGCCGCGTGCGCAAATACTATCACCTCACGCGCGCTGGGCGCGCAGCGCTCACGGAAGAGGAAGCATCTTGGCGGGAGTATTCCGGGGCGGTGAACGCCGTGCTGCACTTTGCGTAAAAGGATGAGGCTATGGATAGAAACGAGTATTGTGACCGCGTGCTCGCGCAGGTCGGACGACTGACGAGCGGCGAGGCACGCGATCTGCGTGCTGAGCTTTCCGGACATATCGAGGATCATGCCGAGGCGCTGACGGCGCTCGGTTACGGGGAAGACGAGGCCGGCGAACGCGCAGTGATGCTGATGGGCGACCCCGAGGAGACGGGGCGGGCGCTGCGCCGCTGCTACCGCGGGTGGTGGCTGGTGCTCGCACGCTATCTGATGGTCACGGTAACGGCGGTGCTGTGCGTGCTGATCGCAAATGAGATGGTCAAGTCGCCGCGCTTTTCCGACAGCGACCGCTACCGGGCACGCGAGCAGAGATTTCACTGGATCGAGCTGTGGGGCAGCGAGACACTGAATGTGCAAATTCCCATCGGAAACGATATTGTGTGCGTGGACAGGGTCTCTACGGGCATAGCGTATGATCAGATCCGGGGCGCGCAGCTTGCCGTGGTGCAGATGAGAGGCTACGACCGCATTCCGGGCGGTGTCGTTTACAAGCGGCTGCTGCAGGAGCTGCGACTGGAGAATCAGCGCGGCGAGGTGTTCTTTGAAGGCAGTGAGTATGGGTATTCGAGCTGCGGCGGCTGTAGCGGCACGCTCTGGGTGCATACTGCGGAGCATTACGTACCCATTGCGGCGGACGATACTTATATAACGCTCATCTATGACCGCCTTGGCGAGCGCATTGAGGTGGAGATCCCACTGCCGGAGAGGGTGGTGCAGACATGAAAAAAATTAAACGGAAGCCCTCTCGTCTGCACCGCGCGCTGCGCGCCGCTGCGGTGATGCTCTGTGCGGCAGTACTGTACCTCTTCCTTGCAGACGCCAAGCTTACGCCGATGATGGCGGTACACATGCTGGAAGAGTTCCACGGCATCTATGAGGAAACGCACGTTGTGGCGTCCTGCGGCACGCAGGCGGGGCGGCGGTATTATCTGGTGGCGGGAGAGAATGCACTTTTGTGCGCGGAAGTCGATCGCCATGGCCTCCTCTGGCAGGAAGCAAACGGCACCTTGCTCGACTGTTCGGACGGGGAACCCTTTCAAGCTGGCGGGTGCAGCCGGTGGCCGCACGGCGGACAGGGTACGCTGGAATTGTTCGGGCGCATCGACGACAGCAGCGTTGCACGCGTGGAGATCTGTCAGATGCGCCGGGACAAGTGGGACGGGGAGATGCAGGATTATGTTTATCAGACACGATGCGTCTACCCCGTGGACGAGCTGATCGAAGATGGCGGGCGGCGGTATTTCCTCGGCACCTATCGGTTGGACGAAAAGCCGCGAAGCGATGGGGAGTATGACCGCTTTGTGCTCTCGGCCTACGACGCCGCGGGCGAACGCACGGCAGAATATGAGATCACGAATTTCAGCTATTGGACGTAAAGAGAAAAATGCTCAAAAAAGGACGTTTTCTATTGGGAAACGTCCTTTTTTGCCCTTTTACAGTGATTTTACAAAAGCAGACTTTTTGATTTTACAACCCGCTTTTATGATGGCAACTGTAGCAAGGAAAAAGATCCATGAAAAAACGAAAGGAAGTATTTTAAATGAAAAAGTTTTTTACTCTTGCACTGACTGCCGTCATGGCGCTGAGTCTGCTGACCGCCTGCGGCAGCAAGGACAATGCCTCTGATGACAACAAGGGCGAGGAAGGCGGCACCACCGCGGCGCTCTCCGGCACCGTTTCGACCGACGGCTCGACCTCGATGGAAAAGGTCATCAACTCTCTCGGCGAATCCTTCATGGCCGCCAACAAGGACGTGAAGTTCACCTACAACCCCACCGGTTCGGGCAGCGGCATTCAGGCCGTTACCGAGGGACGCTGCGACATCGGCCTTTCGAGCCGTGCGCTCAAGGACGATGAAAAGGCATCCGGCCTTGTGGAGACCGTGCTTGCTTACGACGGCATCGCCATTGTCGTGAGCCCCGAGAACCCCGTTTCCGACCTTGACGTGGATACCATCGCCAAGATCTACACCGGCGAGATCACCAACTGGAAGGACGTCGGCGGCGATGACGCCGAGATCGTACTTATTGGCCGCGAGGCAGGCTCCGGCACGCGCGACGGCTTTGAGTCCATCACCGGCACCAAGGACGCCTGTGCTTACCGTCAGGAGCTGACTTCCACGGGCGACGTCATCAACACCGTGTCCCAGAACCCCAATGCCATCGGCTATGCCTCCCTCTCCGCAGTGGGCGAGAGCGTCAAGGCGCTGACCGTCGGCGGCGTGAAGGCAAGCGAGGCAACGGTCAAGGACGGCAGCTATGTTGTGCAGCGTCCCTTCGTCCTTGTGACGAAGGAAGGCACCGAGCTTTCCCCCGCGGCACAGGCATTCTTCGATTACGCGATCGCCCCTGAGGTTGCCGATATCATTGCCAATGCCGGTGCAGTCGCAGCAAACTAACAGTGAACCATCTGAAGGGAGGCGGTGAAAACCGCCTCCCTGACCGGGTAAAGAGGAAACGACTTATGGCACAGAAGAAAAAAATATGGGAAGCCGTCATTCACGGTATGTTTCTCGTTCTCGGCCTCATCACGGTGGGCTGCGTGCTGCTCATCACGGTCTATCTCGTGATTTCCGGCATTCCTGCCATCCAGAAGATCGGCCTTGGCGCGTTTCTGACGGGAAAGGTGTGGGAGTCCACGGCGGCACAGCCGCATTACGGGATCCTGCCCTTCATTCTCACGAGCGTATACGGCACGGCGGGTGCGATCGTCCTTGGCGTGCCCATCGGCTTTCTGACGGCGGTATACCTTTCCAAGGTCGCGCCCAAGGGCGTGAAGCGTGCGCTCAACAGCGCGGTGAGCCTGCTTGCGGGGATCCCGTCGGTGGTTTACGGCCTGGTCGGCATGCTGGTGCTGGTGCCCGCCATTCGCAAGACCTTTCATCTGCCTGATGGCGCGAGCCTGCTTGCGGCGATCCTCGTGCTGGCGGTGATGATCCTGCCGTCGATCATCAAGGTGAGCGTCACCGCGCTCGACGCGGTGCCGAAGGAGTACGAGGACGCCTCGCTCGCACTGGGCGCAACGCCGATCGAGACCTATTTTCGCGTCTCCGTTCCGGCAGCGAAGAGCGGCATCGCCGCGGCGGTCGTGCTCGGCGTCGGCCGCGCCATCGGCGAAGCGATGGCGGTGATGATGGTCTCGGGCAACGCGCCGAACATGCCCTCGCTTTTTGAAAGCGTCCGATTTCTCACCACGGCCGTTGCAAGCGAGATGTCTTATTCCTCCGGCTTGCAGCGTCAGGCGCTCTTTTCCATCGCGCTTGTGCTGTATCTTTTCATCATGCTTATCAATGCGGCGTTGAATTTCTTTTTAAAGCGCAACAAGGAGGGAGACTGAATGCTCAAAGCCTGTGCTTCGGCCCGCCGCAGGGCCTATATTATCCTGATGCATGCGCTCATGGGAGCCGCGGCAGTATTGACTTGTGCGCTCGTTCTGTTTATGATTGGATATATATTGGGCAATGGTATTCCAAACATCACATGGGAGATGCTCTCCACCGCGCCAAGCTATCTTGCAAACCGCGTCGGCATCCTGCCGGACATTCTGAGCACGCTTTATATCGTTATTGCAACGCTTTTGATCGTGCTGCCGCTCGGCGTGGGCGCGGCGATCTATTTGAACGAATACGCCGCGAATAAAAAGCTTGTCTCCGTCATCGAATATGCGTCGGAAACGCTTTCGGGTATCCCCTCGATCATCTACGGCCTGGTCGGTATGCTGATCTTCTGCAAAAACGGCACGTCGCTTCTTGCCGGCGCACTGACGCTTACGATCATGAACCTGCCGACCATCATGCGCACCACGCAGGAGAGTCTCAAAACCGTGCCGCAGAGCTACCGCGAGGGTGCCTTCGGCCTTGGAGCGGGCAAATGGCGCACCATTCGCACGGTGGTGCTGCCAAGCTGCGTGGACGGCGTTGTGACCGGCTGCATTCTGTCGGTCGGCCGCATTCTCGGCGAATCAGCGGCGCTGCTCTTTACGGCGGGCTCTGCGCACATGCTTTATGGCTTCTGGGAGGGGCTGCACAACGCGGGCGCAACGCTCACCGTGGCACTTTATTTTTACGCCAAGGAGTCGAGCGATACGGGACTGGTGTTCGCCATCGCAGCCATCTTGATGCTGCTGACCATGCTCATTAATCTGGCCGCGGCACTTGTCGGCAGCTATTTCAGGAGGAAACAACAATGATTCGACCCGTCAACGGAAGCGGTATGAAGCGCATGGCGCTGTTAAACGATCTGTCGTGCTTCGGCAAGTGCTCGCTGAGCGTTGCCATGCCCATTCTCTCTGCCTGCGGGGTGGAGACCGTTCCGCTGCCGACAGTGATTTTATCCACACATACGGCAAGCGGCTTCGGCGATTACGTCATGCGGGACATGACGGACGAGATGAAGGCCTTTGCCACGCACTGGAAGAAACTCGACGTCAAATTCGACGGCATCTGCACCGGCTTTTTCGCCTCGGCAGAGCAGATTCGATTCGCGGAAAGCTTTCTGCGCGATTTTGGCGGCGAGGACACCTTGATCGTTGTCGACCCGGTGCTGGGCGACAACGGCGCGCTCTACGGCTGCTTTTCGGAGGAATACGTGCAGGCGATGCGCACGCTCTGCAAGGCGGCCCGGCTCATCACGCCCAACCACACGGAGGCGGCGCTCCTTGCAGGCTGCTCGATGGACACGGATGTGAATGAACTGCTTGAAAAGCTCCCCGTGGAGAATGTTATCATCACCGGTGTTCGCCGCGGCGAGGAGATCGGCTACTGTGCGCGTCTGGACGGGGAATATACGGAAATTTTCAGACCCTGCATTCCGCAGACGCTGCACAGCACGGGTGATGTGTTCGCCTCTGCCCTCTGCGGCGCGCTGATGAATGGCAAAACGATGCCACGCGCACTCGAAGATGCAGCAAAATTCTGCGACGACTGCGTGCAGAAAACAGTAAAACGCGGCGAGGCACATTGGTACAGTCTCGCCTTTGAAGACGTATTGAAAGAGGAAAGAGAACGATGAACAGTATCCTTTCTGTGCAGGATCTGTGCCTGTGGTACGGGAGCCATCAGGCACTCAAGGATATCAATATCGAAATTCCCGAAAAGAGCATCACGGCGCTCATCGGCCCGAGCGGCTGCGGCAAATCGACGTTTCTCAAAACGCTTGACCGCATGAATGACCTCATCCCCGATGTGAAGATCACGGGAAGCATCAAATATAAGGGTGAGGATATTTTTGAACCGTCCGTCGATGTGAGCGAGCTGCGCCGTCAGGTGGGAATGGTCTTTCAAAAGCCCAACCCCTTCCCCATGAGTATTTACGACAACATCGCCTACGGCCCGCGCACGCACGGCGTGAAGAGCAGAGCCAAGCTCGATGAGATCGTGGAGCAGTCGCTGCGCGGGGCGGCCATCTGGGACGAGGTCAAAGACCGCCTTAAAAAGAATGCGCTGGGTCTTTCCGGCGGCCAGCAGCAGAGACTGTGCATCGCCCGCGCGCTTGCGGTCGAGCCGGAGGTGCTGCTGATGGACGAGCCGACGAGCGCGCTCGACCCCATTTCAACCTCGAAGATCGAGGAACTCGCCATGGAGCTCAAGGATCGTTATACCATCGTCATCGTTACGCACAATATGCAGCAGGCGGTGCGTATTTCCGATCACACGGCGTTTTTCCTGCTCGGCGAGCTTGTGGAGTACGGCGAGACGGAAAAGCTCTTCTCCCAGCCGCAGGACAAGCGGACGGAAGACTACATCACGGGGAGGTTTGGCTGATGAGAAGCCGGTTTGATGAACAGCTTGCGCTGCTCAACCGCGAGCTGATTGAAATGGGCGCGCTGTGCGAGGAGGTCATCGCGCTTTCGGCGCAATCACTCACTGAAGGGAGCACGGAACTGGCTGCGCGCGTTGCGCCGCTCGATGAGGAGATCGACCGCAAGGAGCGCGAGATCGAATCGCTGTGCTTAAAGCTCCTTTTGCAGCAGCAGCCTGTTGCAAAGGATCTGCGCCAGATCTCGGCGGCGCTCAAAATGATCACGGATATGGAGCGCATCGGCGATCAGGCGGAGGATATCGCAGAGATTGTCACCTTCCTCGGTGGGCGCGGTGCGGAAAACAGCGCGCTGCTGCGGGAAATGGCACGCTCCGCCATTAAAATGGTAACGGAAAGCGTGGACGCCTACGTCCGGCAGAATACGGCGCTTGCCGAGCAGGTCATCGCCGAAGATGATGTGGTGGACGATTATTTCACCCGCGTGAAGAAGGGACTCATCGAGCGCATTGCGCAGGATCCCACCGACGGTGAATTTGCGCTCGACCTTTTGATGATCGCCAAGTACTTTGAGCGCATCGGCGACCATGCGGTGAACATTGCCGAGTGGGTCATTTTCTCTGTGACAGGAGAGCATAAGGAGGGGTGAACGATGATCTGGTGCGTGGAAGATGACGCCAGCATTCGCGATATTGAGGTATATGCCCTGCAATCGACCGGCTTTGAAGCAAGAGGCTTTGAAGACGGCACGTCGTTCTGGGAGGCGCTGCGCACGGAAAGACCGGAACTGGTCGTGCTGGACGTGATGCTTCCCGGCATCGACGGAATGGAGCTGCTGCGCCGCATGCGCGCGGACAGTGGGCTTTCCGATATCCCGGTCGTCATGGCGACGGCCAAGGGCGCGGAGTACGACAAGATCCGCGGCCTTGATCTGGGTGCGGATTACTACCTCGTCAAGCCGTTCGGCGTGATGGAACTGGTCTCCTGTGTCAAGGCGGTGCTGCGGCGCTGCGGGGCCAGGAGCGTGCCACAGCAGCGTCGCCTGGGCGGACTTGTTCTGGACGAGGAGAGCCGCACCGTCACGGCGGACGGCGAAAACATCACGCTGACTTATAAGGAGTTCGAACTGCTGCGGCTGTTCCTCTCGCATCCCGGCACGGCGTTTTCGCGCGACCAGCTGATGGCCGATGTGTGGGGGATCGATTACTGCGGCGAGACGCGCACGGTGGATATGCACATTCGTACGCTGCGGCAGAAGCTTGGTGCTTACGGTGAAAAGATCGAGACCGTGCGCGGCGTGGGCTACCGCATGGAGGGAAAGGCATGACCAAAAAAATCTTCCGTTCCATTCTGGCGGTGGCCGGAACGGTGCTGCTGGCGAGCTTGCTTGTCATCATGGGCTGCCTGTACGAATATTTTGGCAGCGTCGAAAAAAAGCAGCTGCATGATGAGCTGGCGCTTGCTGCTGCCGCTGTGGAGGCAAACGGGACGGACTATCTCGAAAAACTCTCCTCCGGACACTATCGCCTGACATGGATCGCGCCGGACGGCGCGGTGATCTTCGACACGGAGACCGATGCGGAGAGCCTTGAGAATCACGCCGACCGCGAAGAGGTGAAGCGTGCGTTCGAATACGGCGAGGGCGAAAGCTCGCGCTATTCCTCCACGCTGCTGCAAAAAACGATGTACAGCGCGCAAAAGCTCTCAGATGGGAGCGTTCTGCGCATTTCCATCAGCCGCGCGACGGCGGGCGTATTGCTTGTCGGCATGATACAGCCTATTCTTGTGGTGCTGATCGTGGCGCTGATCCTCTCCGGCGTTCTGGCAAAGAGTCTCTCGCGCCGCATTGTGAGACCGCTCAATGAACTTGACCTTGAGCACCCGCTTGAAAACGACGCCTACGAGGAGCTTGCTCCGCTGCTCGGGCGCATCAACCGCCAGCACCGGCAGATCGACGAGCAGATGGACGAGCTGCAGCGCCAGCAGACGGAATTCTCGCAGATTACCGGCAACATGCGCGAGGGCCTTGTGCTGCTTGATGAGAAGGAGCGTGTGCTGAGCATCAACCCCGCGGCGGAAAAGCTTTTTGGCGCAGACGAAAGCTGTATCGGGCAGGACTTCCTGACCATCGACCGCAGCCATGATGTGAGTCTTGCCATTCAGGACGCCATGGAGGAAGGCCACAGTGAAGCGCGTGTGGAGCGTGGCGGCAGGATCTGGCAGTTCGACGTCAGCCGCATCGGCGCGGCGGTGGGCGCGGTGCTGCTGGCGTTTGACATTACCGAGCGCGAAACGGCGGAGCAGACGCGCCGGGAATTTACGGCGAATGTTTCCCACGAGCTCAAAACCCCGCTTCAGGGCATCATCGGCAGCGCGGAACTGCTGGAAAACGGTATGGTGAAGCAGGAGGACGTTCCCCGCTTTATCGGGCATATCCGCAAGGAGGCGCAGCGCCTTGTCACGCTCATCGGTGATATCATTCGCCTGTCGCAGCTCGACGAGGGCGACGTCATGCCGCGCGAAACGGTCGATCTGTTACAGCTGACGCAGGAGGCGGCGGACGATCTCAAAACCGCGGCGGCGGAGAAGAACGTCTCTGTCACCGTCGAGGGAAAGATGGTCTGCCTTGACGGAGTACGGCGGCTTTTGTATGAGGTCATCTACAACCTCTGCGACAACGCCATCAAATATAATGTTGAGGGCGGCAGCGTGAAGATGACCGTCGGCGAACAGGACGGCAAGGCGGTCGTCTCCGTCTCCGACACGGGCATCGGCATTGCACCGGAGCATCAGGAGCGCATTTTCGAGCGCTTTTACCGCGTGGACAAGAGCCACTCGAAGGCAAGCGGCGGTACGGGACTCGGCCTTTCCATCGTCAAGCACGCCGTGCAGTATCACCGCGGCACGGTGACACTTCAGAGTGAGGAGGGCAAGGGGACGACCATTCGTATCCTGCTGCCGGAGGAAAACTAAACAGAGTGGGGAGCCGTTTCCAAATCGGAAACGGCTCCTTTTTTGCGCCTCACGGGTGCAGGCGCAAATGCACGGACGACACGCAGAGAGGAAACTTCCGGCCGCATCGCGCATACCCTTTATGGAAAAGGGGGAATGAGATGGATCAGACGATAGCATTCCTGGGCGGCGATCAGCGGATGCGCCTGCTCGCGCAGATGATGGCGGCGGATGGGTACGAGGTCTGCTCGTGGGAGCTTTCCGGCGCGCCGAACCCACAGGCGCTGTGCGATGCGCTGAAGGCGCAGGTCATTGTCCTGCCGCTGCCAATGGAGAAAAACGGATACTTAAGCGGCACGGAGCTGACGACCGAACGCCTTTTTCGCGCACTGCGGCCGGAGCATCGGATCTTTGCCGGAAACGTGAGCGGGGAGGCGATGGCGCTCGCGGACGCGCTGGGGCTGCACATCACGGACTATTTTGCCGTAGAGGAGCTGAGCGTGCGCAACGCCGTCCCAACGGCGGAGGGCGCGATCGAAACGGCGATGAAGCATACAAGCGTCACGCTGCATGGTACGCCCTGCCTTGTCGTGGGCTTTGGCCGCATCGGAAAGGTGCTTGCGCACGACCTGCACGCGCTGGGGGCGAAGGTGAGCGTCAGTGCGCGCAAGCGTTCCGACCTTGCGTGGATCGATGCCTTCGGCTATGCGCCGCTGCACACAAACCGGCTTTCCGGTACGCTGGGGGTATTCCGCGTGGTGTTCAACACCGTGCCGCATCAGGTGCTGGACGAGGCGCTGCTCTCAGAGCTTCCGAGAGACTGCCTGCTCATCGAGCTTGCGGGTGCGAGCGGCTTTGACATGGACGCGGTGGAAAGACTGCGCCTTTCCTATCTGCGCGCGCCGGGACTGCCGGGGCGCGTTGCGCCGGAGACAGCGGCGCGTGCCATTCAAAAAACGCTGACGCGACTCATGGAGGAGGATACATGAAAATTGGATTTGCTTTTTGCGGCTCGTTCTGCAACCACCCCGGGCTGCTGAAAATTTACGAGGACATTGCGCGCGAGCACGAGATCGTGCCGATTCTGTCGGAAAACGCGGCAAAGTATTCGACGCGCTTCGGCACGGCGGAGGACTTTGTGACGCGCGTGGAGGCTGTCGCGGGGCGCCGTGCCGTGCGAAATATCGTGGAGGCGGAGCCTCTCGGCCCACAGGGGGCGATGGAGGCGCTCGTCATCGCGCCCTGCACGGGCAATACGCTTGCAAAACTTGCCAACGGCATCACGGACGGGCCGGTAACGATGGCGGCGAAGGGACACCTGCGAAACGGCAAACCTGTCGTGCTCGCGCTGGCGACGAACGATGGGCTTTCCGCGAGCGCCGCGAACATCGCCACGCTCCTGAACCGAAAAAACTACTACTTTGTCCCCTTCGGGCAGGATAATGCTGCGGAAAAGCCCACATCGCTCATTGCAGACTTCCGTAAGATCATGCCGACGCTCGAGGCGGCGATGGCGGGGAGACAGCTTCAGCCGATCCTGCTGTGAAGCGCAAAAAGGCAGGAACTTCCTGCCTTTTTTGCGATGTAACACCAAACTTGCGCGCACTTTTTCCCAATGCTCGCTGAACTTGCTTGAAAAAACCCGCGCGCTCCTCTATACTCTGCATAGAGAAAAAGGGGGGGTGGACGCAAATGGACGAAAACCTGCGCGAAGCAACGGAGTTTCCGGAGAAGAACGAGACCACGGCGGCCAAAGCCAACGAGCCCAAGACCAAGAGCATTCACTTCAAGGTCAGCGCCTACGATCCGCGCGGTATCGAGCAGTGGCTTTCCGAGCGCGCGGCGGAGGGTAAGCTGCTCCTGCGCGGAGATGAATTTGTGATCGGTGAGCCGTGCGAATGCCGCTATCACCTCGAACCCGCGCTGGACGATGACGACCCCGACAAGCGGACGCGCGAAACACGCGCCCAGATGGGCTGGGACTATGTCTGCCGGACGAAGGACGGCATCTTTTATATCTGGCGCGGAGGTATGAGTGCGCGTGCGCCCTCGCCGCGCCCCTGCACGGATAGCTACGGCTACCGGCGGCTGCGCAAAAAGATGCGAGGCAGCTATTTTCTGCCGCTGATCTCTCTTGCGTCGTTTGCCGTGATTGTCTACATCCTTGCATACCTTCCGAAACTGCCAATCCTATCGCTCATCACGATGACAAAGAGCGCGGCGCTCCAGATTATCGCGCTGCTCCTGAGTTGCTTTCTCGCCTTGCTCAGCGACGCGCAGGAGCGACGGGAGATGCGCGCGCTCAAACGCGCGATGGAGGACTGCGAGCGCACGGAGAAGATGCAGCGCAACCGCTGGGCAAGGTTGAACCGGCTGTTCGGTATCGTGATGAGCGTGCTGCCGCTTATGCTGATCATTTACGTGGGGAGCGGCTCACCTTACAGCGAAGCGTATGACGAGCCGACGCTGCCCTATCTTCGCGCCGAAGAGCTCGGCGGCGATCCGTTTGACTGGTGCTATCAGCGCGATCTTTCGACGCCGCTCGGCGGGCATGTGTATTCTGTCGGCGAAACGCCGCATGCGGGAATGATCGACGACTGGGAGCAGCTGAGCACAGAGGTAGACTTCTTTGCCCCGCGCATTTCTGCGCTGGCAAAGCCCCTGACGCGTGAGCTGCGGGACTATTTTATGGGCAGCGGTGCGCAGACGCTTTCGCTCGACGGCTTTGACGAGGCGTACTACGCGGAAAATACCTCCGGAGATGCGCAGTTTCTCATCCTGCGGCGCGGGGGAGCGGTGCTCTGCTTTCGCACCGCGGCGGGCGATGACCTGCGCGAGCATTTGGAAGGGTTTACAGCGCTTTTTGACCAGTACGCAGCTTTATCATAAAGAAGGAGTGCGTTCCCGTCGGGAACGCACTCCTTTTGCGCTTTTTGTTACTGCTCGAACTTTTTAAGCTCGTCGAGCTGGCCTTCCAGCGTGGTGAACGCGCCGGGCAGCTGCGACACGGCGGCGTCCGCGTGGCGCAGCGCGGTCGAAACGCTCTCACAGGTATTGCCGAGCGTTGCAAGCACCTGCGCGCACTGGCTCGTGCAGGAAGCGATATATGCTTGCAGCTTTGCGCGCGTGGCGGCATCGAGTGCGTCGGCGCGCTCGCGGGCGGAAAGCTCAATCTCGGCGATGTGCGCCTTCACGCGGCTGTATTCCTCCACCTGCGGGCGGAGCGTCTCGAGTTCTGCTTGCAGTTTCTGCATCTCGCGCTCGTGCTCGGCCTTCTGCGCCTCGCGCAGACGCTCGTGCTCCTTCTGCGCGAAGGCGGCTCGCTGTGCGCTCTCTTCAAGCTGCGCGCGCAGCTCGGTGATGGTCTCCTGCGCGGCGGTCAGCCCTTTTTTGAGAGCTTCCTGCGCGCCGGACGCGGTGTCGTAGGACTCTGCGAGCTTGTCACGCTCGCGCTCGGCGGCGGCAAGCTTATCGCGAAGCTCGGCATTCTCGCGGCAAAGACCGTCGCTCTCCTGCTCGAGAGACTCGATCTGCTGCTTGCTCTCAAGCGCGGTTTTTTCGATATAGCGGATCACATCATCGCGGTTAAAGCCGCCGAAGACGGAACTCTTGAAGGTATTTTCCATGTTTTTCCCACCTTTTCCTTTGTCAGGATTATGGTAACACAAACCCGACGCGATGACAAGGAAAAAAGCGCGGCGCCGGTCAGGGTGCCGCGCGTTCGCGCTGCTTCAGCGGGGGGTGAAGGAAAAGCCTTTACCGTCCTTTGTGAAGCGGACGCTGTCGGCGTTCACATCGCCGCCGATGGCGCTTGCCTGCACGCTGTCGCTTGCGCGGACATTGCCCCCGACATCGCCGCAGCGCACGCTGTCGCTTGCCTGCACGTTGCCGCCGACGCTGCCGCAGCTGACGCTGTCGCCCGCGCGGACATTGCCCATGACGTTGCCGGAGCAGGTGACGCCGTCGCCCGCCTGCACGTCGCCGCCAACGCTGCCGCAGGTCACGCTGTCTCCTGCGGATACATCGCCGCCAACATCGGTGCAGGTGACGCCGTCGCCGGCTCTCACACTTCCTTGAATCATCGAATTCGTACAGACGACGGAAAAGTCACTGTAAATATCCTGCGCCGTGCCGGAAAAGTGCAGCTCGACGCTCTTGCGAATTTCGTCGTATTTATCACGGCGGAAGAGGCTGCCCTCCTTCGGCTGGAGCAGCCGGTGCCCCTGAAAGAGCACGGCGTGGATGCTGTCGTCATCTTCCCACGGCAGTTCCGCCGCCACGGGCAGGATTTGATCGTTTGCGATGGCCGCCTTGCTCTCGCGGCCGAAGAGCTCATCGAGCGTCATCTCCAGCGCGTCGACAAGCTGCGGCAGCAGCGCGATGTCGGGACAGCAGACATCACTCTCCCATTTGGAAACGGCCTGATTGCTCACGCCGAGAGTGTTTGCCAGTGCCTCCTGCGTGAGTCCTTTATTTTTGCGATGCGCCGAGATACGCGCGCCCATTGTCAGTTCTTCCAATTGTCTAACCTCTCTTTCATGTGCTCAGTTTTCTTTGCCCTGTGTGTTCGGCCACGGCCTTTTTGGGTCACCGGTATGGGCTCAGTATAGGGGCGGGAGGCCGGTTTGGCAATGGCGCGGTGGTTGAACCGACGGCTGTTTGTTCCAACCTGCGGTTGGAAAGATGAATTTTCCCCAAAATTGACAGTTCGATCACCGTCTGGCGCTGTTCTCGTCGATGCTGCGCGTGTAGTCGATCACGTGCTGAAGGAAAAGCTGCGTGATGGTCGAGGGCAGGAAGCCCTTTTTGACCGCAATGCCGATCTCGCGCGACTGCTTGACATTGAGCGGCAGTACGGCGACATGATAGCGCTCGGGCTTGAGCATCAGGCTGTGGACGATGCTCACACCGAGTCCCGCTTCGACCATGGAAAGGAGGGCGAAATCGCTTGTTGTATCATAGGTGATCTCAGGGTGGATATTGCACTGGTCGAGCAGGCGGTTGAATTCGTAGTCTTCGATCTCCATCAGGCGCACGAAGTTCTCGTGCGGCAGCTGCTCGAGCGGGAAGACGGACGCATCCGCCATCGGGTGATCCTTTGGGAGAATGGCGACCATCGTGTCGTGCAGGATGGGCGTCGTCTCAAAGTCGTTGGAGGCGGGGATGGCAAGAAAGCCGCAGTCGATCGCGCCGCGGCGCAGCCATTCGGAAATTTCATAATACTCGCCAGTCATCAGCTGAATCTGAATGTTGGGGTACGTCTGGTGGAAGTCCTTCAGAATTTCCGGCAGCAAACTGACGGCGAGGCTCGTGAAGCAGCCGAGGCGCAGCGTGCCGGACTGCACGCCATGCAGCTCGGACACGGCAAAGTTGAGGTCCTCGTAGTCCTTGACGATCTCGCGGATCGTGGGCAGGAGCACCATGCCGTCGGAGGAGATCTCGATGCCGGAGTGGTTGCGCGTTAAGAGCTTGACCTGCCAGTCCTGCTCAAGGTCGGAGATCATCTTGCTCACGGCGGACTGTGTATAGCCCAATTCGTTCGCCGCCTGGGTGATGCTGCCGGTCTCCACAGTGCGGAGATAGGCAATATATTTACGAATACTCATTATAAATGCCCTCAATAATCAACAATATCTCAAAGATTCCATTTTGGAATGCGCATATAAAAATATATTCGCTTTTCAAAACTGCTTTTGGATTATACAATATCACCAAAGAAAATTCAATGCCTACACACGGGATTTTCCAAGCAGTACAAAATTGTCAGACAAAATGTCGAATTAACAAGGAGGAAAACAGACATGATCCATTATTCCTGCATCGGTGCTACCGGTTATGTTTGCGGCGAAGTGCTCCGCATGATGGTCAACCACCACGAGGGAGAGCTTGTCAACGTGCTCGATACCTACGGCGCCGGCGATGCCATCTCCACGCATCATCCCGCTCTGCGCGGCTTCTATGATCAGGTCATCATGGACCTCACGGAGGAGAACGTCCGCGAGACCGCCAAGAAGAGCGATGTCATCATGATCCAGGTCCCCTCCGGCGACGTGGCCAAGTGGGCGGAGATCGTGCTCGCTGAGGACTGCGCCATCATCGATATCGGCGCCGATATCCGCTTCCGCGATGTCGACGTCTGGGAGAAGTGGTACGGCCAGAAGCACCCCGACGCCAAGATGACCCACGACGCCGTTTACTGCATCCCCGAGGTCATGCGTGATCTTGCCAAGGGCAAGAAGCTCATCGCCAACCCCGGCTGCTATCCCACCGCCTCCACCCTCGGCCTTCAGCCCATGCTCAAGACCGGCCACGTTGTGGAAAACACCATCGTCATCGACGCGAAGAGCGGCTACACCGGCGCCGGCCGTCGTCCCGCCCTCAACAAGCTCCTCACCGAGGCGGAGAACAACTTCTGCGCTTACGCCCTCGGCGGCGGCCACCGCCACACACCCGAGATCGAGCAGAACATCGCCTACATCACCGGCAAGGATCTGATGAAGCCCGAGACCTGGCAGTACATCAACTTCCAGCCGCATCTCCTGCCCCAGGTTCGCGGTATCGAGGTCACCATCTATGCCACCTGCGACAAGGACTACACCAACGAGGAAGTCTACGAGATGTACAAGGAGTTCTACAAGGACGAGCCCTTCGTCAAGGTCTTCCCGGCCAGCATGCCTGTCCAGACCAAGTGGGTCTACGGCACGAACTTCTGTGAGATGACCCCGACCTTTGATGCCCGCACCCACCGCCTGATTGTCTCCTCTGTGATCGACAATATCGGCAAGGGCGCTGCCGGCCAGGCCATTCAGAACATGAACCTCATCATGGGCCTGCCCGAGACCACCGGCCTCATGATGCCCCCGATGTATCCGTAATTTCCGGTTCGACGAGTTTCGACCCGATTTTGGCAAGAGTGCTGTTAAACTAACATATAAGAGAGGAGATCCCCCACATATGTCCAATCTGAAAAAGATCGAGGGCGGCGTGACCACGCCGCAGGGCTTCACCGCAGGTGCTACCTATACCGCCATCAAAAAGCGTGAGAACAAGAAGCCCGACGTCGCCGTCCTTTACTCTGATCTGCCCTGCTCCTGCGCGGCCTGCTTCACCACGAACAAGTTCTGCGCCGCTCCGGTCATTCTCGACCGTGAGATCCTGAAAAAGGGCAAGGCCCGTGCTGTCGTCATCAACTCCGGCAATGCCAACGCCGCTACCGGTAAGCAGGGCATCGAAGACGCCCGCACCGTTGAGCGCGAGGCGGAAAAGCTCCTTGGCCTCGGTGAAGACGAAGTGTTCGTCTGCTCCACCGGCGTCATCGGCCAGAGACTTCCGGTCGACAAGGTGCTCCAGGGCATCCGCGAGATCATTCCCGGCAAGCTCGCCAAGGAGAACGGTTCCGAGGCTGCTTACGCCATCATGACCACCGATACCGTCCGCAAGGAGTGCGCCTATGAGCTGGAGCTCTCCACCGGCACGGTGAAGATCGGCGCGATGGCCAAGGGCTCGGGCATGATCCACCCCAATATGGCGACGATGCTCGTCTACGTGACGACCGACGCCAAGGCGGATCCTGCCGATCTGCAGGCAATGCTCTCCGCGGCTGTTGATAAGAGCTTCAACATGTGCACCGTCGACGGCGACACCTCTACCAACGACTCCATCTTCCTGCTGGCCAACGGCGCCTCCGGCGTTGAGATCAAGACCGAGGAAGACAAGAAGGCAATGGCAGACCTCGTTCTCGCCATTTGCACCGATATGGCTCGCCGCGTCGCTTCCGACGGCGAAGGCGCGACCCACCTCATCGAAGTCGAGGCCTATGGCCTTCCCACCGAGCACGACGCGCGCCTGGTCGCCAAGTCCATCGCGGGCTCCATGCTCTTCAAGGCTGCCGTCTTTGGCCGCGACGCCAACTGGGGCCGCATCATGGCCGCTGCCGGTTACTCGGGCGCAGACGTTGACCCGACCCGTGCCGACTGCATCATCAAGAGCGCTGCCGGCGAGGTGCAGGTCATGAAGGACGGCTTCGGCGCCGACTTCAGCGAGGAGCTCGCCAAGAAGGTGCTCACCGAGCATGACATCACCGTTATCGTCCGCTTCTATCAGGGCGACGGCGAGGCCAAGGCCTGGGGCTGCGACCTTACTTACGATTACGTCAAGATCAACGGCGACTACCGCACCTAATTTTCGAAGGAGGGCACACCCATGAGCGATATCGCAAACAAGGTCGAAACTCTGATGGAGGCGATGCCTTACCTGCAGAAATATCAGGGCAAGATCATCGTCATCAAGTACGGCGGCAACGCCATGATCAACGAAGAGCTCAAGGACGCCGTCATGCACGACGTGGTGCTGCTCAAGCTCCTCGGCATGAAGCCGGTGCTGAGCCACGGCGGCGGCCCCGGCATCAACAAGATGCTTGAAAAGCTCGACATTCCCGTCGAATTCATCGACGGTCTGCGCTACACCTCTGCCGACATCATGCGTGTTGTCGAGATGGTGCTCGTCGGTCAGGTGAACACCGAGCTCGTCGGCTTCATCAACAAGCTCGGCGGCAAGGCGGTCGGTCTCTCCGGCGTCAGCGGTGACATCTATCACTGCCACCAGCGCGACGAGGTGCACGGCTATGTGGGCGATGTGGATTACGTCGACCCCAAGCCCATCTTCGCCATGCTCGACGCGGGTTATATCCCTGTTGTCGCTCCCGTCGGAACCGATGGTCAGGGTCACACCTTCAACATCAACGGCGACACCGCCGCAGGCAAGCTTGCCTCTGCGCTCGGCGCTGAGAAGCTCGTGATCCTCACTGATATCGAGGGTCTGTGCAATGACATCAAGGTTCGCGACGTTATCAGCTACCTGAACATTCAGGACGTGAAGGCGCTCAAGGACAAGGGCACGATCGCCGGCGGCATGATCCCGAAGGTCGACTGCTGCGTGCAGGCCATCGAAGAGGGCGTGACGAGCGTCAACATCATCGACGGCCGCAAGCCCCACTCCGTGCTCTACGAAGCCTTCACCGATGAGGGCACCGGTACCACGATCGGTACCGCACAGCCGAGTGTCGGCATCAAATGGTAAAACATACACCCAATTTATTATAGGAGGACATATACAATGATCGAAAAGTTCAAGACCAACGCCGAAGTCATCGAGAACGGCGACAAGTACCTCTATGGCAACCACGTCCGTATGCCCCTTTCCATCGAGCGCGGCGAAGGCGCTTACGTCTTTGATAAGGACGGCAACAAGTACCTCGACTTCATCGGCGGTATCGCCGTCAACGGTCTCGGTCACTGCCATCCCGCGATCGTCAAGTGCCTCGAAGAGCGCGCCCACACGATCCTGCACTGCTCCAACTACTTCTACAACGAGCCTGCCGTCCAGACCGCGAAGCTCATCGTCGAGAACAGCTGCTTCGACAAGGTTCTGTTCGCCAACTCCGGCGCTGAGGCCAACGAAGGCCAGATCAAGCTCGCCCGTAAGTATGCCAAGGATCACGGCCACCCCGAGCGTTTCGTCGTCATCACGATGAAGAACTCCTTCCACGGCCGTACCCTCGCGACCTGCACGGCCACCGGCCAGTATGCGGTCCATCGCTACTTCGAGCCCCTGCCCTCCGGCTTCCGCTATGCCGAGTTCAACAACCTCCAGTCCGTCAAGGACATCATGGACGAGTACGTCTGCGCGATCCTGACCGAGCCCGTTCAGGGCGAGGGCGGCGTGCGTCCCGCTTCCCAGGAGTTCCTGCAGGGCCTGCGTGACCTGTGCGACGAGAAGGGCATCCTCCTCATGTTCGACGAGGTTCAGGTCGGTTCCGGCCGTACCGGCAAGCTCTTCGCGCACCAGAACTACGGCGTGGAGCCCGATACCTGCTCCATGGCAAAGGCTCTCGGTTCCGGCGTGCCCATCGGTGCTGTCTGCGCCCGCGGTGAGGCTGCCAAGACCCTGACGCCCGGCACCCACGGCTCCACTTTCGCCGGCGGTCCTCTCGCCTGCGCGCTCGCTGCCACCACGCTCGACGTGATGATCAACGACGGCGTCATCGAGAACTCCCGCAAGATGGGCGAGTACTTCCGTGACCAGATGCACAAGGTCATCGAGAAGAACCACCCCGACGCGGTCAACGAGATTCGCGGCCTCGGCCTGATCGACGGTATCCAGCTCAATCATCCCACCGGCCAGCCCGTTGTCGACCTGTGCTTCAAGGACAGCAACGTTCTCATCAACAACACCAACGGCAACGTGCTGCGCTTTGTCCCGCCGCTGATCGTTACCGAGAAGGAAATTGACATCGTCATCAAGGCTGTTGATGACGCCATGACCAAGCTCGGCTGGTAAAAACAGGATACGATCCTCGCATTTCTTGCCTGCGAGGCTGGCATGGCACGGGTATTTACCCGTGCTGTGCCGGAAAGTATACACGACCTCATCCCCGGCCTGCCGATGGGGGATCGGTGGGCCGGAGAGCGAGGTATTTTCTGCATTTTGCAGAGTGCAATCCCACCCTTATGTGTTGTGCTGCTGTAAAATTAAAAGGAGGAGTGCTATCCAAGATCTGCATTGGTAGATACCACGAGAATTGAAGAAGAAAAGGCATTACCGTAAAACTGCGTTCACCATTCAAAAAGACTTGCTATTTTTGCGATACTGTGCTAAAGTATGTGCATAGATATCCATGCAAGTAGCAAAGTGACCCCCAAAATTTCGAAAGGTTGGTAACACTATGAGTAAGGAAAAAAGAATGCCCAAATTGTGGGAAGCCCTGTTGACACTGGCATTTCTGGTCGCCGCTCTGGCGGTCGGTATTATGATCTTTGGTGTCGACCCGCATGTACCCATGTTTGTCGGCGTGATGGCTGCCGCGGTCATGGCACTGCATCTCGGCTACAAGTGGGATGAAGTTGAAAAGTCCATGATGGACGGCATCTACAAAGCATTGCAGTCCGTCTGCATCTTGATCATCGTCGGTATCCTGATCGGCGTGTGGATCAATGCGGGCGTTGTGCCTACCATGATCTACTATGGTCTGAAAGTCCTGAAACCCGCGATCTTCTTCATTGCCTGCGTTCTGATCTGCTCCATCACCTCACTCGCCACCGGCACCTCCTGGGGCACGATGGGTACGATGGGCGTTGCCCTGATGGGTATCGGCTTCGGTCTCGGCATGAGCCCCGGCATGACCGCCGGTGCGGTTCTCTCCGGCGCCTACTTCGGCGATAAGATGAGCCCGCTGTCCGATACGACGAACCTTGCTCCTGCCATGGCCGGTACGGACGTGATCACCCACGTCAAGGCCATGATCCTGCCCACTGCGATTACTTATGGCATTACCTTGGTATTCTTTGGCGTCCTCGGTGCTGTGCAGTATCACGGCGGCGACGCAGATATGTCCCGCGTGATTGAGTTCTCCAACGCGCTGAACGCTGCGGAGGGCGGTATCTTCAACATCAACCCTGTGCTGCTCCTGCCTCCGGTCGTCGTTATCGTGGCAGTTGCCATGAAGGTTCCCGCGATCCCCGGCATCACCCTTGGTATTGTTGTCGGTGCCATTCTGGGTCTCATCTTCCAGCCTGAGGCCTGCACGCTTGGTACCATCTTCGATTATGGTAAGAACGGCTACTACTTCTCCGAGGAAGCACTCGCCATGTTCGAATCCACCCTGTCTCCTGAAACGAGTTACACCATGACGAGACTGCTCGAAAGCGGCGGTATCATGGGTATGATGTCCTCCGTCTCCATGACGATTATCGCCATGATGTTCGGCGGCATCATGGAGGAGACTCACCAGCTCGAGGTCATCGTCAACGCTCTCAAGAGATTTGCCAAGGGTCCTGCGGCTCTCGTTGGCCTGACCGAAGTGACCTGCGTCCTCTCCAACGCCACCATGCCCGAGCAGTACATCTCCATCGTGGTTCCCGGCCGTATGTATGCCGAGGAGTATCACAAGATGGGTGTGCACCCGGCGGTTCTGTCCTCTGCTCTTGAGGGCGCCGGTACCGTTACCTCCGCCCTGGTTCCCTGGAACACCTGCGGTGTGTTCATCAAGGATACCCTGAACATCGCTCCTTGGGGCGTCGGCGGTTACGGTCCCTGGGCCATCTTCAACTGGCTCATGCCCATCATCAACTGGCTGTGCGTGCTGATCGGCTGGACGCTCAAGGATCTTGCCGGTAAGCCCTTCAAGAAGGCTAAGAAGGCTGCGAAGTGAGCACCTGACAGAAACATAATCCCAAACAGTACGCAAACCTCTTAATAAGGAAATACAATTATGACAATGAATCGGAATCTGTATCCCTGTGTGGAATTCGATCTCGATCTATTGGCAGAGAATCTGGCAGCGCTCGTAGAGCGCTGCCATGATTCTCTCATCGAGGTCGCCGGCGTCGTGAAGGCAGTGTCCGCACTGCCTGAGGTCGTGCGCGTTTATGAAGAAAGCGGCGTGAAGTTTATTGCCACGTCGCGCGTGAGTCAGCTGCGCATCATGCGCGAGGCGGGACTCACCAAAAAACCGCTGATGCTCATTCGCATTCCCATGCTTTCGGAGCTTCCGGACGTGGTGGCGCTGAGCGACATCAGCCTGCAAAGTGACATCACCGTGCTGCGCGCACTCAATGAAGAGGCGAAGCGGCAGAATAAAATACATGAAGTGATCCTGATGATGGACCTCGGCGATCTGCGTGAGGGCTTCTGGAATGAAGAGGACGCGCTGGACGCTGCGCTTGAGGTGGAAAATAAGCTCAAAAACCTGCGCCTTGCGGGCGTGGGCGTGAACTTGAGCTGCTACGGCTCCGTTGTGCCGACCAAGCGAAATATGCAGGCGCTCGTCAGCTTGGCGGCGGACATTGAGCGCGAGATCGGCAGGCCGCTTGATTACGTCAGTGGCGGCGCGTCGACCTCTGCCTATATGGCTTTGAACGGCACGATGCCTTACCGCATCAATCTGCTGCGCTTTGGTGAGATCGGACTGCTTGGCGAGTCAGACAATTTCTCCCCTGATTTCTTACATAAGGACGTGCTAACGATTAAGGCTGAGGTTATCGAGTGCCGCGACAAACCGAGCTTTCCGGTCGGTGAGTTGGGTGTAAATGCCTTCGGCGAGGTGGGGCATTATGAAGACCGCGGCATTCGCCGCCGTGCGATCGTTGCCATGGGGCGCGTGGACTACGGCAACTGCTTTGACCTTGTGCCGCGCATGGAGGGCGTTGAGGTCATCGGTGCCTCGTCCGACCACACGATCCTTGACGTTGAGAATGTGAAGGATAAGATCCACGTCGGCGACGTGCTGGAGTTTGGCATCAAGGCCTATGGCCCGATGGCCTATCTTACACACAGTGACGGGGTCTGCGTGGTATGCAAGGGCGGAAAAGCAAACACCTGAACAAAACGAGAAAGAGAGAAACAACAGTATGCCGACGGTGAGTGAATTTTGGGACGGCCGCGCGCAGAATTACGATGCGCAAGTCGGCGCCAGTTATGCGAAAGCCTATGAAATGACGGCGGAGCGCTTCAAACAATATCTCAAGCCGACGGACACTGTGTTGGACTTTGCCTGCGGAACGGGGATTGTGACGCTGGCGGTCGCGCCCGCGGTCAAGTCCGTGCGCGCGATCGACGTTTCCGGCGAAATGGTGCGCCGCGCGCAGGAAAAAACCGAAGCGCAGGGGATGGAGAATGTGACCGTTACGCAGACGGATCTGTTTGATGCCTGCCTTGCGGAGGAGAGCTTTGACGCGGTGCTGGCCTGCAATGTGCTGCTTTACATCAAGGATCGTGCCGCGGTGCTTGCGCGCATCCGCGCGCTGCTCAAACCGCAGGGAATGCTGCTTCTGGTGTCGGATTGCTTGGGCGAGGGCATCACGCGCGAGCGCATGACGAAATGGTTCGAGTACAAGACCGGCAAGCGGCCCTATGTTTCTTTCGATACGATGCAATCGCTGGAAAGGGAAGTCGCCAACGCGGGATTTTCCGTGCTGGCGAGGGAGAACCTGTTTCCTGCGCCGCCGAACCTTTTCCTTGCGGCAAGAAAAGAATAAAAGAAGAACCGCTTACTCGGTAAGCGGTTCTTCTTTTATGCGATTTTATGCGGCAGCTTATCAAGGAGCCTGCCGCCGTAGCGGAAGGTCAGCTCGCCGATGAGCAGCCCCAGCAGTGCAGCGATCAGCACGTCGCTCGGGAAGTGAACATAAAGATACAGGCGGGAGAGTGCGATGAGCACCGCGAGCGGAATGGCCGCATAGCCGAAGCGCCTGTCGGTCTTCGTCAGGATCGTTGCGGCGATCGTCGAGGACAGCGTGTGCCCCGAGGGGAAGGAATAATCCGTCGGTGAGGCAATCAGCAGCTGCACGGATGGATCGAGCCAACAGGGACGCGGCCGCGCAACCAGATTTTTGAGCACAATGTTGCCGACAAGCAGTCCTGCGAGCAGACCCATCAGCACGAGCGCACCCTGACGGCGGTACTTTTTGCTGCACAGCAGAGCCAGCCCCGCAAGGATCCAGATGATGCCGGCGTTGCCGAGCATCGTGAGCTTCGGCACCACAGCGTCCAGAAACGGGCAGGCGATCGTGTTTTGGATCCAGTGCAGAATGCCCCAGTCAAACGCCATGGATTGGTATCTCCTTTTTCAGATTTGGCAGCTTCCTTATTTGTGCAGCAGCGGGGAGAGCGGCTTGTAGATGAGGAAGCACAGCGCCACGTCGATCATACCCTTGGCGAAGGTGAAGGGCATGTTAAAGACCATCAGGCACTCAAGAAGACCGTTGGTCGAGGGACGAATGGCCTGATACATGCCGATGATCGCCTCGAGCGGCAGATTGTAGCACACAACATAGGCGGGATAGACCACAAAGAAGTTGAAGGGGACGGACAGCACTGCCATCAGCAGCGCGCCGGTGAGCGCACCGACGAGCGCGCTCTTGCGAGACTTCTTTTTCTGATAGATGAAGCCTGCGGTGAAGGAAAATACGCTGCCCATGATAAAGTTGAACAGTTCTCCCACATAGGCGGAAGACGTGCCGTGCAGCACGGAGAACAGCACATTTTTGAGCAGCGTTACAACGACGCCGTAGACGGGGCCGAGCGAGAACGCCGCAAGCAGTTCGGGGAGATCGGAGATGTCGAGCTTGACGAAGGCGGGGATGAGCGCGGGGATCGGGAACTCGATGAACATCAGCAAAAATGCGACGGTCGAGAGCATGGCGGTCACCGTGAGCTTGTGGGTGCGGCTGACCGCGCGGGGGGTGGAGATGGCGCTGGCATTGGATTCGGACATAAAAATACACTCCTTTTTGTCATTTCCCCTGAAAGAACAAGTCTTCCAAGGTGCATGACGCAAAAGAGCGTGAAAATTGCGTGGTAGATCGCGCGCAGCACATCTTCTCTCATCCGGACTGTGACCGTCGGTACCGGAATTTCACCGGTTCGTGCGATAAAAAAATACCGCTTGCGGACTGTAACCGCCGGTGGGGAGTTTCACCCCGCCTCGAAGACAAGTGATTCAGTTGATAGCTTGAGTATACGACAAATTTTCAGTTTGTCAAGAGGGAAATGCTTTACAAGGACGAACGAATGTTCTATAATGGAAAAAGAATGGGAGGCGATGCCAATGCGGGGAAAGCCCTGTTCCTGCGCGTTTACCGGCCATCGGCCGGGAAAACTGCCCTGGGGGGAAAATGAAAACGACCTTCGCTGCGTCGCGCTCAAGGCAAAGTTGCGCGCGGCGGTGGAGAGTGCCATTCACGAGGGAATGGAGCATTTTATCTGTGGCATGGCCGAGGGCTGCGACCTCTACTTTGCAGAAACCGTGCTCGCGCTGAAAAAGCACTACCCGCACGTCACACTCGAAGCAGCGATCCCCTGCCCTACGCAGGCGGACGGCTGGAGCGAAGCGCAGCGATCGCGCTACCGCGAGATTTTGCGGTGCTGCGACTATGAAACAATGGTGCAGCAGAGCTACACGCCGGGCTGCATGCAGCGGCGCAACCGCTACATGGTCGACCACGCGAGCCTGCTGATCGCCGTGAACGACGGACTGCGCGGCGGCACGCGCTCGACGATCGAATACGCCTTCAGGCGCGGCGTGAACGTGCTGGATATTCCACTGGAGTGAGGAGGAAGAAGCCATGCCCTTTGACTTCAAAAAAGAGTATAAGGAATTTTACCTGCCGAAGGCAAAACCGGAGATCGTCACTGTGCCGCGGGCGAATTATATCGCCGTGCGAGGACAGGGTGACCCAAATGAGGAGGGTGGCACGTATCAGCGCGCCATCAGCGTCCTCTATGCCGTGGCCTATACGCTCAAAATGAGCAAGCGCGCGGGACACGAGATCGACGGCTTTTTCGACTATGTCGTGCCGCCGCTCGAGGGCTTCTGGCAGATGCCGGACACGGAGACGGTCGACTATGGGCGAAAATCGGATTTTTGCTGGATCTCTGTCCTGCGTCTGCCGGACTTCATCACGAAAGCGGACTTCGACTGGGCGGTCGAGGCGGCGGCAAAGAAGAAAAAGCTCGACTGCTCGGTAGCGGAATTTCTGACCGTCGACGAGGGCCTCTGCGTGCAGATCATGCACATGGGTTCGTTCGACGATGAACCGGAGTCCGTTACGAGGATGGACGCATTCCTGCGCGAAAACGGATATGAAAACGATTTGAACGACATGCGGCTGCACCACGAGATTTATCTCTCTGACCCGCGCCGTGTCGCGGTGGAAAAACGGAAGACCGTCATTCGCCACCCCATCAAAAAGGATTGAAAGAGAGAAAAGATTGTTCCCGCCAAAGCGGGAACAATCTTTTTTTGTGCATAAAAATCAAATGTCGAACACGCCCATCACGGCAATGCCGATGACAACAAACAGGATCATCAGGTAATGCTTCCACGAGAGCTTTTCCTTGAGGAAGAGCCGGCTCCACAGCACGCTTGCCGCGCAGTAGGAGCTGATGATCGGCGCGGACATCGCAAGATGCTCCGTATCGGCGATGGCATAGATGTAGGCGAACTGACCGGCCGTTTCGCAGATGGCGCCGATGTACTTCGGCGCTTCGCGCTTGGGCAGCAGGCGATCCTTCTTGATGAAGACCAGGTAGATAAAGCACAGAACGGCGGCAAACAGGAACGTCAGCTCGTAGGCGACGTTTGCGCTGCCCTCATTCAGCGTTTCGAGCACGCGGTTGTCAGCAAAGGTGCCGGCGGCGTCAAGCAGGCAGTAGGCGACCGGCAGGGCAAGAGCCAGGAAGCTCTTGGAATACTTGCGGTTGCCCTCGGCCTGACGGGCGGCGCGCAGCTCGGGGTCCTCCGTGGCGTCCACCACGCCGAGACCGATCGCGCCGATGCACACAAGGATGATCGCGCCGATGGCGAGCGGGGAGTAGTCCTCGCCACCGAGGAAGAGCAGCGTCATCACGGCGACGAGCGCGCCGGAGGAGTTGCAGATCGGGGAGGAAACGGACAGTTCGATGTAGCGCAGCCCAAGGTATCCGAGTGTCATCGAGCCGATGTACAGCAGCGACACGGGCAGATACGTCAGAATGATGGAAAAGCTGATCTCCGCGCCGCCGATGAAGATCTCGTAAGCGGCGTGAAGACCCATCACCGTACCGACGGCGATGACCATCTTGAGGTGGGCGAGGTGATCGTCCTCACCCTGGCAGCCGATCTTGGAAAAGAGGTCGCTGCCGCTCCAGCAGAGCAGTGCGATCAGAGAAAGCCAGAACCACATATTGAATTGTTAAACTCCCTTGTACTGTTGAATTTTTTGGTCAGATGGAAAAACAAACAGTACGCGGGGGCGGACGGCGGCGAAAATGCCGGTTTGTCAGCGGTGTTCTACGAATGAGCATATAAAAGCGGTATCCTTTTCGAAGGGGGGATTTTCGTTACGGCAGGGTGATGAGTCCGGCGTCGAGCATTTTTTGCAGCGACAGCAGCACGCCAAGCTTGGCGTGGTACCAGGTGAGGCCGCCCTGATAGTAGACGGCGTAGGGCTCGCGCACGGGGCCGTCGGCGGAGAGCTCAATGGAGCTGCCCTGCACGAATGCGCCCGCCGCCATGATGACGTCGGAATCATAGCCCGGCATCGGCGCGGGCACGGGGTCAACGTAGCTGTCCACCGCGGCGGCAGCCTGAATGCCCTTGCAGAAGGCGACCATGCCCTCGGCCGAGCCAAGCTCGACGCACTGGATGATGTCGTGGCGCGTCTCCTTGGAGGAGGGGACGACCGTGAAGCCGAGCTTTTCATAGCACGCCGCGACAAACACTGCGCCCCTGACCGCGCCGGAGACGACGTTGGGCGCAAGGAAGAAACCCTGGTACAGCGCGGGCATGAGGCCGAGGTTTGCGCCGACCTCCTGCCCGAGTCCGGGGGCGGAGAGGCGGTAGGCGCAGCGATCCACGCACTGCTGCGTGCCGCAGATGTAGCCGCCGATGGGGGCAAGACCGCCGCCGGGATTCTTGATGAGACTGCCGACGATCATATCCGCGCCGAAGTCGCTCGGCTCGTTCGCCTCGACAAATTCACCGTAGCAGTTGTCGACCATGATGACAACATCGGGGCGCAGCTTCTTGCAGAAGTCAACGGCTTCGCCGATGGCGCCGACGGAGATCGTCGGGCGCGGGCAGTAGCCCTTGGAGCGCTGAATGTGGATGAGCTTGGTCTTATCGTTCAGCGCGCGCTCGATGGCAGGAAAATCAAAGCTGCCGTCGGGAAGAAGGTCGACCTGCGCGTAGGAAACGCCGTACTCCTTGAGCGAGCACGGGCTTTCGCGGATGCCGATGACCTCTTCGAGCGTGTCGTAGGGCTTGCCGGAGATGGCGAGCAGCTCATCGCCCGGCAGAAGGTTGGCGGAAAGCGCGATGGCCAGCGCGTGCGTGCCGCAGGTGATCTGCGGGCGGACGAGCGCGGCCTCGGTGTGGAAAGCGCTCGCGTAGACGCGCTCCAAATTGTCGCGCCCCTCGTCATCGTAGCCGTAGCCGGTCGAGGCGGCGAAGTGTGTCGCGTTCACGCGGTTTTT
>OGKS01000157.1_pt1 | contig 35732 bp, 30 predicted proteins | sample 1572491 | NCBI WGS metagenome assembly OGKS01 (sample SAMEA2582153, study PRJEB24529) | metagenome | biome: Human gut stool | place: China | collected 2011
AGTACGGCTGGTACAACCGCAACGCCGCCATCAACCCCTATCTGTCCGAGGGTAAAAAGACCGTGGCGCTGGAGATCGCCGAGCAGCTGAACTGGGAGATGCCCGACTATCTGGCCATCTCCGTGGGCGACGGCTGCACCATCGCCGGCGTGTGGAAGGGCTTCAAGGATCTGTACGCCATCGGCTTCATCGACAGGCTGCCGCGGCTCATCTCCGCGCAGTCAACCGGCTGCTACCCCATCAACCGCGCCATTCAGGACAACGCGCCGTGGGAGCCGATGGAGGAGAACACGCTGGCCGACTCCATCGCCGTCGGCGTGCCGCGCAACGCGGACAAGGCGCTCATGGCGATCCGCGAGTCGAACGGCATCGTGGTGAACGTGACGGACGAGGAGATCATGGCGGCGCAGAAGCTGCTGGGCATGACTTGCGGCGTCTTCGGCGAGCCTGCGGGCGTCACCGGCGCGGCGGGCGTGAAAAAGCTCTGCGAGCAGGGCGTTCTCGGCGAGAACGACACGGTTGTGTCGGTCGTCACGGGCAACGGACTCAAGGACGTGGCGAATGCCATCAAATTCTGCGGCGAGCCGATGAGCCTGCCGAACGACCTCACACTGCTGGTTGAAGAATTCGACAAGCGCGGCATTGAGACTGACGCGTAAAAAACAGAAAAGCGCCCCGCGAATCGCCTGATTCGCGGGGCGCTTTTGATTATACAAAATGATCCTTGATGACGGGAATGGCGTTGAGCAGTGCCGAGATCGCCGTGGAGACCGCGAACACAAAGACTGCGAGCAGCGGCACGGAGAAAAAGGCGTTGCAGGAGAAGGTGTCGATGCCGAAATGCTGCAGCAGTTCAATGACCATGGGGTGGACGAGATAGACACCGAAGCTGTATTTCGACATCTTGCGGAGGAACGTATAGGCTTTTTCACCCATGCGAGGGAAATTCAGATGCTGCTTGGCAAAGACGAAGATCGGTACGCTTGTGCAGAGAACATTGAGCGAATTGTAGGTGTAGAAGATATCGCTCGGCGCGCCCTGTGCCCTTGAAAGAGCGACGGGGGCGAACACGGATACCAAAAGACCAGCAACGCCGATGCAATAGAGAGTGATCTCTTCTCTGCGGCTAAAGTCCCTCCGGCTGAGATAGTATCCGCCGATGAAATAAGCGGTGAAGCCGAGCGGGAAAAAGCAGTAGGAGTACATGATGACGGTGTGAATGACCGCGCTTGCCTGATACGAAACAAAGGAGAGAAACAGGGCAAGCTGGGGCAAAAGAAAGGTGAAAACAAACGCAAGCAGCAGGAAGTAGCGCGTAAGCGTTTCATTTTGCACGATCGGCCGCAGCAGCGGGATCAGCAGATACAGCCCTACGATCATGTAGAGAAACCACAGATGATAATGCCCCGTGATGAACTGGGAAAGCACGACCGCGAGAGGCGCGTGACGAAAGACAAGATAGACGAGCGCATAGCAGCCCGACCAGAAGAGAAAGACTGTAGCGATGCGCGCGACGTTCTTTTTGAGAATGGCGGAGATGCTGACATCGCGCCCGAGAAACAGCGCGCCGCTGATCATCACAAAGATGGGGACCGACCATTTTCCTGTGGTGCAGTAGAGATTGAAGGCAAACCACGCCCGTGAACTGACGTCAACATCTGCCCAGTGCTGCGCGGCAAGATGCACGAAAACAACAAAGAAGATCGCCACGATGCGGAGAATGTCGAAATAGATCACGCGCCTGCGCGTGAAATGCTCTGCTGGCATGTTTAGCCCTCCTTTTCCGCAGCGTTACCAACCATCTCATTCTGCGCATCGTCAAGCGCAGCATCGGGTGCGGACACTTCCGCCGCGGGCTCGGCCTTCTGCGCCTGCTGAGAGGCCATGGCTTCGACGCGGCCCTCTTCGCGCGCCTGCGCGACAGCCTGCTCACGCTCCTTTTCTGCCTTGGCGCGTTCCTTTTCCATCACATGCCGGGTGTGCTTGTTTTGCAGCTTAAAGACAATGCGCAGCACGAGCAGCACCACCACGATCACAAGGCCGAGCCAGCTCCAGAACTTGAGCTTGAAGAGCGTCTTGACCGTCCAGTACTTTGCCTGCATGCCAAGGAAGCAGAAAAGGATCGAGACCGCGAGCGCCGCGCCGAAGAGCAGCACCCACAGCACCGACTTGACGGCGCTGTGCTTGCGCACGCGCAGGTGCGCGATCAAAAACAGCAGACTCAGCAGAAAAAACGCAGGAAACTGCGCAAATAATATCTCTCTCAGATCCATTGGTTTACCTCACAGTGCGCATTTGCCGCGCTTTAAATATTCGCCCATTTTTCCGCCGATGACCTTGCCGCCGTCCACCTGCAAACTGCCGCGCAGATAGACCTTTGCAATGCCGCCGTTCGTGCGGAAGCCTTCAAACGGCGTGTAGCCCGCCTTGGAGAGAAGCTCCGCGCCGCGGAGCACGTGGCTCGCACCGGGATCGTAGACAACAATATCGGCGTCACTGCCCGCGGCGATCACGCCCTTGCGGGGGAAGAGACCGTAGAGCTTGGCGGGATTTTCACTCAGTGCGCGGCAGACGCCGGCAAGGGAGAGTTTGTTTTCGCTTGCTGCAATGGTGTATACGACCTCGCCGCGCGTTTCAACGCCGGGAAGACCGCCGGGGATCTTCGTAAAGTCCTCGCGCCCCATGTCCTTCTGCTCAAGCGTAAAAGAGCAGTGGTCGGTCGAAATGGTCTGCACCTCGCCGCGGCGCAGCGCCTTCCAAAGCGCCTCGCTGTCCTCCTGTGAGCGGATGGGCGGCGCGCAGACGTAGCGCGCGGCGGAGGAATAGTCGGGATCATAGTAAACGCCGTCGTCGAGCGCCAAGTACTGCGGGCAGGTCTCGACATACACGGTCTGCCCGCGGCGGCGTGCCACGGCGATCTCCGCGAGCGACGCTCGGTTCGTCGTGTGGACGATGATCACAGGCGCGTCGGCCGCCTGCGCGATGCGCAGCAGACGCGAAACAGCCTCGGCCTCTAAATAGTCGGGGCGGGAGATCGGGTGCGATACCACATCCGCACCAAGACCGCTCGCCTTGAGCTCGGCAATACGCGCGTCGATCACGCCTGCGTTTTCGCAGTGAACGCCCGCGATGCCGCCGCGTACCTTCAGCGCCTTGAGCGCGCGATATACTGCGCCGTCGCCGATCATCATGGCGGGATAGGTGAGGTACATCTTAAAAGAGGTGATACCGGCGTCGAACATCGCGTCAAGCTCAGACTCGATGCTCTCGTTCCAGTCATCGATGGTCATATGGAAGCCGTAGTCGCAGTAGCACTTGCCGTCCGCCTTTTTATGCCAGAGATCAAGCCCGTAGGCAAGGGATTCTCCTTTATTGGGGCAGGCGAAGTCGATGACCGTCGTCGTGCCGCCGCGAATGGCGCTTTTGCTGCCGCTTTCAAAATCATCGGCCGTTGTGGTGTTGCACACGTCAAGGTCAAAGTGTGTGTGCGCGTCGATAAAGCCGGGGAAGAGCATGCAGCCCGTCACATCGACGATCTCGCTCTGTGCGGCGAGATCGGGCGGGATATGGCCGACCTTTTTAATTTTTTCACCGTCGATGAGCACATCGGCACGGCGGCAGCCGCGGCCGCTGACAACAAAACCGCCTCGAAGCACTGTTTTCACGGAAGAGACCTCCTTATGTAAAATACCGTTCCAGATTAAGGTCAGCATAGCATATTCTCGCCTTCATTTCCATAGAAAGAAGAAAAAATGTGAGATGCAACAAGATTTTTGTTGGAATTTCAGGTGAATGGGGTATTGAGAAAAAGACAGTTGCACGATATAATAAGTTTATACTACATTCCGCTCTGAACTGTACAAAACCGGATATTTTTGCGTGCTGACGACGGTGAGAGATGAGATGTGAAGAAGCTGTGCGTCACGGCGGCGGGCAGAGAAGTGTGGAGTGAAAAAAGAGGAGGAAAACACTATGCGTAAGTTCCTATCCGTCCTGCTCGCAATGGCAATGGTTCTCAGCCTGACTGTGACCGGCTTTGCGATCGAGGACACGGCAACTACAAGAGAGCCCGAAGTCATGACCGAAGAAGCCACGATGGCGGGCAAGACTGTCATTCTGCACACCAATGATGTGCATGGTGCGGTCGATGGCTATGCCTACATCGCACAGCTCAAGGCCGACTATGAGGCCAAGGGTGCCGAGGTCATTCTCGTCGACGCCGGCGACTACAGCCAGGGCAAGACCTATGTCAGTGTCACCAAGGGCGCTGATGCGGTCACGATGATGAATGCCGCCGGCTACGATGTCGTCACCCTCGGCAACCACGAGTTCGACTACGGCTACGCCCAGCTCAAGGAAAACATGAGCAAGGCCAAGTTCAAGGTCGTCTGCGCGGACGTCTTCAATGAGGATGGCACGCCCATCTTCGACGCGAACTACACCTACACCACCAAGTCCGGTGTGAAGGTCGGCTTCTTCGGCATGGAGACCCCCGAGACCCAGACCAAGGCCAACCCTGCGCTCATCAAGGGCCTGACCTTTGCGACCGGTGACGCCTTTACCAAGGCTGCCGCCGATCAGGTCGCAGCGCTCAAGGACGCCGACGTTGTCATCTGCCTTGCGCATCTGGGCATCGACGCTGAGTCCGCTCCCTATCGCTCCACCGATCTCTATGCCGCCGTCAAGGGCATTGACTTCATCATCGACGGTCACTCCCACACCGTGATGACCAAGGGCGAGAAGGGCGAGCCCATTCAGTCCACCGGTACCGCGTTTGCCAACATCGGCGTGATCGTCATCGACAACGCCACCAAGAAGATCGAGAGCAACTCCCTCTTCGAGATCAAGGAAGATACTGCCAAGGACGCGACCGTTGCCGCTGCCGCGAAGACGATCGTTGACCGCGTCGACGCGGAATACGACGTTGTGTTCGCCAAGAGCGAGGTCACGCTCAACGGCGCGAAGGCCCCCAACGGCAACCGCGACAGCGAGACCAACAACGGCGATCTCATCACCGATGCAATGCTCTGGAAGGTCATGCAGAACAAGGAAGGTCTGACGGTCGATGCTGACCATGTGGTTGCCATCACCAACGGCGGCGGCATTCGCGCTGCCATCGAGCCGGGCGACGTCACCAAGAAGGACATCAACACCGTTCTGCCGTTCGGCAACACGGTCGTTACGATCTACATTACTGGCGAAGAGCTGCTCGAAGTGCTCGAGGCTTCCACCTACAGCCTGCCCGTCGGCGGCTTCCCGCAGGTTGCCGGCATCAACTACACCATTTCTACGGCTGTCGCTTATGATGCCAATGCTGAGACCTATCCTGCTTCCACCTACTATGGTCCCAAGAGCATCAATCGCGTGACGATCAACAGCATCAATGGCAAGGACTTCAAGCTGGGTGATACCTATGCGGTCGTTACCAATGACTTCAGCGCTGCCGGCGGCGATACCTATTATGCTTTCAAGGCCGCTACCGCGAAGTTCGACACCGGTATCCCTCTGGACGAGGCTGTGATGGAGTATGTCACCAAGGAACTCAAGGGTGTGATCGGCACGCAGTATGCCGCGCCTCAGGGCCGTATCCTGCTGAACCCGTTCAAAGATGTCAAGGTTTCCTCCTGGTTCGGCCAGTATGTCATCGACCTCTACAATGACGGCATCATCAACGGCACCTCCGCCACCACCTATGCGCCCAACGACACCCTGACCTGGGCTGCCGCGCTCAAGCTCCTGCTTGTCAGCCACGGCGATCTCAAGGCTGCGGACGCTACCGGCGCCGACTGGAGCAAGAACGCCATCGCCAAGGCTGCGGAGCTGGGTCTTGTTGCCGCCGATCTCGATGGTGCGAAGGCCATCTCCCGTCTCGAGTTCTGCCAGGTCGCTGCCAAGCTCAACAAGCTTGCCGAGTCCAAGACCGAGAGCAAGTTCACTGACTGCACCGACGGTTATGTCATGGCGCTCGTTGACGCGAAGGTCATCAGCGGTATGACCGAGACCACCTTCGAGCCTGCCGCGTCCCTGACCCGCGCGCAGATCGCCAAGATCCTCTATCAGCTCACCCTGATCGAGAAGTAAGGCAAAGCACAGAACAACGAAAAGAGCGCTGCTTCAAGCAGCGCTCTTTTTTTGCTTACAATGGGAAGAGGGAGCCGGTGCGATGCACCGGCTCCCTCGTTTTTCGTTTTGCTTACAGGTAGAGATAGCTGTACTTATCGCGCACGGTGAGGATGAGTGCCTCCAGCTCAACGGGAAGGTTGTTGTCGCAGGATGCTAAGTCATATTCCTTTACACCGTCCTCGTAGCGCAGGCGGATCTTGTCGTCCTCTTCGAAGAGCACGCCGTAGTTCTCGCTCTCGTCCATGTCCTCGCGCGTATCAAAAAGGGTGAACTTGTCGTGGCAGGGTTCGCTTGCGTAGGGGCAGAACTGCGTGCAGTTGCCGCATTCGTTGCACATCTTGTCGACGTGGACGATCTCGTGCGAGCCGTCGGCCATCTTGATGACGACATTCGCGCGGTTCGGGCAGGAATCGACGCAGTTTTCACACACGGTGGAGCATTGCAGGCAGCGCTCGCCGTCGCAGACACACTTACTGGCCATCGAGAGGATACCCTTCTTGGCCTGCGCGTCGAACTCGGTCACGTCGGCCTCGGCGGGGATGTCGTAGACGTGCGGGTAGCCGACGACGATCTCGGCAAAGCGCGCGGCGTCGGCAATGCCCTCGACCACGGTGGCGGGGCCGCGGTGCGCGTCGCCCGCGCAGTACACGCCAGGGATGTTCGTCTCGAACGCGGGACCCTTGCGCTCCATCTCAATGCCGTTTGCGGCCATCAGCTCAGCGTCGACCTGCTCGCCCACGGCGGAGATGACCATGTCGCAGGGAATGGTGAACTGTTCGCCGGATTTGACGGGGCTGCGGCGGCCGCTCTCGTCCGGCTCGCCGAGGATCATCTTATCGCACAGGAGCTTGCCGCGGCTCTGCTTGACGGGCGCGGCAAGCTCGACAAACTCTACGCCGTCCGCGATGGCGAGCTGTAACTCGTGCTCGTCGGCGGGCATGAACTTCTTCGTGCGGCGGTAGAGGATGGTCGCGTGCGCGCCCATGCGCTTTGCAACGCGCGCGGCGTCCATCGCGGTGTTGCCCGCGCCGACGATGACAATGTTGCCGTGCAGGCAGGGCTTGACCTGCTTTTTCATCTTCTTCATCCACTCGATCACGCCCTGCACATTGCCTTCAATGTCGAGCTTGCCGGGCTTCCATGCGCCGGTGGCCATTAGAATGTGCGTGTAGCCCATCTTCTTGAGCTCACCGACGGAGGGGGCGGGCTTGCCGAGCTTCACTTCGATGCCGTAGCGCTCCATGAGCGCGATGTCCTTGTCGATGGCGTCGTCACTGATGCGGAAGGCGGGGATGACATAGCGCGGCACGCCGCCGAGCTTGCGCTCGCGCTCAAAGATCGTGGTAGGAACGCCCTCGCGGCCGAGGAAGTACGCCGCGGCGATACCGGTCGGGCCGCCGCCGACGATGGCGACCTTCTTGTCGTCAACGGGCTCGGGCATACGGAGCGACGCCATAAGCGCGCTGTAGCCCTTTTCCGCGGCAAGAAGCTTCGTCTCGCGGATGTGGACGGATTCCTCATAGAAGTTGCGCGAGCACTTGCCTTGGCAGCGGTGCGCGCAGATGGTGCCGGTGATAAACGGCAGGGCGTTCTTCTCGGTGATGAGCTTCAGTGCTGGGCCGTAGAGCCCCTTGCGGCAGAGCTCAAGATATTCGGGAATGTCCTGCTCGATGGGGCAGCCGCCCTTGCAGGGCGCGGTAAAGCAGTCGAGCAGCGGCACCTGTTCATCTTTTTTGCGCGAGGGGAGCGGCTTGATTGCCTTGAGGTGGTGGAAGTCGTGCAGCGCGGAGGCGGCAAGGTCGGAGATCGCGGCGGGGTCGTTGCCGGAAAATGTGCGGTAGGGCATATCCTCGACCTTTTCGACCATCTGGTGCAGGCGGTTGTAGCCGCCGGGCTTCAAGATGGTGGTGGCGACGGTGATGGGCCAGATGCCGGCGGCAAAGAGCTTGTCACAGTTGAAGTAGTCCGCGCCGCCTGCGAACGAAATGCGCATCTTGCCGCCGAACTGGCGGGAGATGCGATTGCACATCTCGATCGTCAGCGGGAAGAGGCTGCGGCCGGACATGTACATTTCCTCGTTGGGAAGCTCGCCGCGCGTCGTGTCGACGGGGAAGGTGTTGGAGAGCTTGAGACCGAACTCGAGGCCGTGCTTGTCCGCAAGTTTTTGCAGCCGCTCGAACATCGGCACGGCGTCCTCCCACTGGAGGTCTTCGTTGAAGTGATGCTCATCAAAGACAACGTAGTCATAGCCCATGGAATCGAGGATGCTGCGCGCGGTTTTGTAGCCAAGAATGGTCGGATTGCACTTGACGAAGGTGTGCAGATGCTTTTCCTTGAGAAGATAGCTTGCGATGCGCTCGATCTCCTGCGGCGGGCAGCCGTGAAGCGTGGAGAGCGTGACGGAGCGGGAAACATTGGGGGAGATGGAGGCGATAAAGTCCTTTTCCTCGGGGAAAAGCTCGGTCAGGACTTTTTTACATTCCTTGAACTGCGCGGTCTTGCCCGCGTCCATCATGCTGTTGATGTAGGTGTTGATCTTGCGGCCCTTGATGCCGTCCAGGTCGTAGCCGACGGACATATTGAACACGAACCCGTCGGGATCGCCGAAGCCGTAGACCTTGCTCATGATCTTGAGCGCGCACCAGGCCTTGATGTACTCGTCCTGCGCCTGCTGCACGGTCAGTTCGGTCGACCACTCCTGGTTGTAGCCCTCGTCAGCGGCGAGGATACAGGGGCGGGGAACGCAGGCGGCAAGCTCCGCGCCGTCCATCTTCTGCACGGTCTTGACCTCGAAAAAGCGCGCGCCGGCGGCATAGGCCGCGATGATATTCTGCGCAAGCTGGCTGTTGGGGCCGGCGGCGGGGCCAAACGGTGTTTCGATGCGCTCGCCGAAGATCGGCAGGCTCTTGCCGCTCGCGTGATAGTGCTTATGAACGCCGAACACATCGCCGCACTGCGCGTATTCGCTCGTCACCCAGTTCATCAGAGAGTCGAACGGAATGGGATACATTTTTTCAGACATTGTTTTTTCCTCCCGCTTGCTTAATAGGTTCTGTGATTCAGCTCGCCCCAGAGTTTCTTGGCGGCTTCAAGAATGTGCGCATTTTCGGCTTCCTCGTCGATGCCGACAAGCTCGCGGTCGAGCATGAGTACCTTGCCGGCGGCGATGGTCGTCTCAACCTGGCGGCCGGTCATGCCGAAGATCATGTGCCCGTCGATGTTCGCGTCGGAAAACGGCGTGAAGGGCTTGTAGTCCATCACGATGATGTCCGCTGCCGCGCCGGGTCTTAAAACGCCGAGCGTGTCAGGGAAGTACTTCTCGCCAATCTTCGCGTTGTTCTTGAAGAGCATATCCGTGACCTCGCACCAGCCGACGTTGGGCAGGCAGTTCTGGCTCCGCTGGGAGCACAGCGCCACCTTCAGGCTTTCCAGCATATCGTTGGTGTAGGCGTCCGTGCCCATGCCCAGCAGGATACCCCGCTTGTGGAGCTGCAGCACCGGGCAGATGCCGATGGCGTTGCCCATGTTGGATTCGGGGTTGTTCACCACCATGGTGCCGGTCTCCTTGATGATCTCCATCTCGGCGGTGTTGACGTGGATGCAGTGGCCGAGGATGGTCTTGGGGCCGAGAATGCCGTGATCCTGCAAGCGCTGGACGGGACGGCGGCCGTAGTTCTGGAGGGAGTCGTACACGTCGTTCATGCCCTCAGAAACGTGAATGTGATAGCCTGTGCGGCCATTGTTGGCCTCGACCATGCGATCAAAGGTCTTATCCGAAATGGTGAAGAGCGCGTGGCCGCCGAACATCGCCGCGAGCATCGGGTCCTTATTCTTTTCGCATTCGGTGATAAAATCGGCGTTCTCCTGAATGGCCTGTAAGCACTTCTCTTCGCCGTCGCGGTCGGAGACCTCGTAGCAGAGGCAGGAGCGAAGGCCGAGGCGCTTGCTCTCTTCGGCGATGGTGTGCAGCGAGCCGGGGATCTGAGCGTAAGAGGCGTGGTGGTCGAAGATCGTCGTCACGCCCTGCTTAATAGAGTCGATGTAAAGCGCGGTGGCGGAGGCGCGCGTGCCGTCCATCATCAGATGGCGGTCGATCGCCCACCATGTGCCGTCGAGCACTTCGTAGAAGTTCGTCGGATTGTTGCCGACGATGGAAAGGCCACGGGCGAGGGCGGAGTAGATATGCGTGTGCGCGTTGATGAACGCGGGCATGATGACGCCGCCCTTGGCATCGATGATCTCGGCGCCGGGATACTTGGCGCGCAGCGCCGCCTCTTCGCCGACTTCGACGATCTTCGTCCCCTCAAAGGCAACCGCGCCGTGCTCGAAATAGCCCTGTGCATCTGCGTTGCGGGTGATGAGGCGACCGTTGGTGACAAGTTTCATAATGTTGCTCCTCCTTTTTCTTTTGCCTTTTCCCGATGCGAATTGCGGCAGCGCAGGGGGAAAGAAAAAAGCGCTTCCCACACGAACCCTGCCGCCGCCCAAAAGGGAAACGACCGTACAGCCCGTGCGCGAAGCACTACGTTGCAGCTACAAACAATGATTGAGTTGATAAAAATATTTTACAGGAAACGCGAACAAAATGCACGGATTTTTCGTCTAATGCAATGTAGAAAATAGAAACTTAAATTTGTGCAAACCGTGGAAAGATAAAAAGATGCCCCGCAGCGGCCGTGTAAGCCCCGTCAAAACCTGCACCATTCTGGACAGGTGGGTCGCCTCTGTCCGGCTTTATTGCTTCCAACGTCCAGCCGCAAAAGGCAGCCGGGAGGCCTGCAAACCACCGGAACGTACCAGCGTCCCTTATGACGAAATGTGGGTTTAAAAAGAACTTATCACGCACCCCGCAGGGCAAATTCAGTTTATCGCAATTCGTGGGGAAAAATCCGTCGCAATCGAAGATTTTTATTCTTCGTCGGCGAGGATCTGCTCCATGAAGAGGTCGTAGACCTTGTCGATCTCCTCTTCATCCTCGATGGTGACAAGGAATTCCTCGCCGTTTTCCATCTGGCTCTTCAGAATGATGAGACCGTATTCCTCTTCGTTTTCCTCTTCTTCGCTGTCCTCTTCGACCACGGGGAAGAACGCCATATACGTCGTGCCGTTATATTCGAGCGCATCAATGTATTCAAGCTCGATATCTTTGCCCTCATCGTCCGTCAGCGTGACGAAATTGGGGCCGAATTCATCGTTCATAGGGGAACACCTCCTGTGATTTTGTGAGTGCATTATACCGCACTTTTTACAAAAATGCAAGACAAGATACGCACCACTTGACAGCCGTGCTATACTATATTCTGTATCACTATTGAAAATCGGCTATGCGCGCTTGCGCATATTTCTATCGCAAAGGAGGAGGCGCTTTATGGAAGAAAACCGCGCAGAAAACCAGACGCCCCGAAGACAGCACACACAGGCAAAGACGCATCAGGCGCACAAGAAGAAAGGCGGAACAGCCAAGAAGGTCATCGGCACCATTCTGGCCATCGGCCTTACCACATGTTTGATGTTCTTCGCCATCTTTATGATCTACGTCCACACGTCACTTGACCTTGACGTGGATATCTCAGCCTACACGCTCAAGCAGAGCTCGACGGTCTACTATCAGGACAAGACGAGCGGGGAGTGGGTGGAGCTGACGAAGCTCCACGGCGTGGAAAATCGCACGCTCGTCAGCATCGACGATATTCCCAAGCACGTGCAGGACGCACTCATCTCCATTGAGGACGAGCGCTTTCAAAGCCACCACGGTGTAGACTGGAAGAGCACGGCGAAGGCCATTCTTGGTAAGCTCACCGGCAGTTCGACGCGCGGCGGCTCGACGATCTCCCAGCAGGTCATCAAAAACACGACCGGCGACAACGAGGTGACCATCAAACGCAAGGTGAGGGAGATCTTCCGTGCGCTGCGCCTCGAGAAGAATTATTCGAAGGACGAGATCCTCGAGACGTACCTGAACCTCGTTTACTTCGGCAACGGCTGCAACGGCATTGAGGCCGCGGCGGAGAGCTACTTCGGCAAGACCGTCGGCGAGCTGTCGATCGCCGAGGCTGCGTCCATTGTCGGCATCACGCAGTTCCCCTATAAATATGACCCGTCGCGCGGCGACTGGTACCGCGAGCAGAACAAGGAGCGCCAGCTCACCGTTCTTTATAAGATGCACGAGCTTGGCAAGATCAGCGACGAAGAGTATGAGCAGGCAAAGGTCGAGCCGCTCGTCTTCTCCTGGGATCCGGGTTTTGTTCCTTCTGCGGGGGTTGCAAGCAGGGTGGATACCGCCTCGAGCACGGAGTATGACTCCTACTTTGTTGAGCGCATGTTCAACGACATCGTCGCCGATATGCACGAACAGTTCGGCTATGATGAGAAGGTCGCAAAGGACCTGCTCTACACCGGCGGCTACTCCATCTACTGCACGGTCGATCCCAAAGTGCAGTCCATCGTGGAAAGCGTCTATGCCGACCGCAATAACCTGAACTATACGTCCTCCAAGGGCCAGCAGCTTCAGTCCGGCGCAACGATCATTGACAATACGACGGGCGACATCGTGGCCGTTGCGGGCCGCGTGGGCGAGCGAGAGGGCCGCTTCCTGCTCGACTATTCGACCGTTGTGCGTCAGTGCGGTTCTGCCATCAAGCCTTTGAGCGTCTATGCGCCCGCGCTGGACGACGGCGTCATCACGCCCGCGAGCGTCATCGACGACTATCCCGTTGAAATGCTCGGCGGCAGCATCTGGCCGGTAAACGCCTACTCGGGCTACCGCGGCATGATGACGCTGCAAGACGCCATCCGCAATTCGTCAAACCCCACGGCGGTGCGCACGGCCATGAAGCTGACGCTGCCCGCGTCCTACGCGTTCATGACCGAGAACCTCAGCTTCTCGACGCTGACAAACGATGATCTGACGGCGGCGGGCGCGCTGGCACTCGGCGGCCTTTCCAAGGGCGTGACCACGCGCGAGATGGCGGCGGCCTATGCCTCCTTTGCCCGCGGCGGCATTTACACGATGCCGCGCACCTACACCGAAGTGCGCGACCACAACGGCAATGTCATTCTGGACAATAAGAGCGAGTCTCATGTTGCGATGATGGAAAGCACTGCCTATTCGATGAACGAGCTGCTTAAAAACGTTGTGCGCAACGGTACGGGTACGGGTGCAAACTTCTCCGGCATGACCATCGCCGGTAAGACCGGTTCGACCAACAGCAACAACGACCGTTACTTCGTCGGTTACACGCCGTATTACACGGCGGCGGTCTGGGTCGGCTACGATACGCCGACGCGCATCGTGGCGAGCGGCAACCCTGCCGCCACACTTTGGAAGACCTTTATGAGCAAGGTCCACGAGGGGCTGCCCAACAAGGACTTTGACGTTGGCAGCGGCGATATGGTCAGCGTGACGGTCTGCACGCAGACGGGACTGCTGGCATCTTCCGGCTGCCCCGCGCAGACGGTCAAGGTTGCAAAGGATTATGCGCCAAAGCTGTCCTGCGACGCGCACATCAGCGTGACGGTCTGTGCAGACTCCGGCATGCTTGCTTCCGACTACTGCCCGAATATCACGACGGCCTATGTGCTCGATCTGAGCCAGCCGAACGTCAGCGCCGGCTGGGGCTATACGCGTGAGCTGCTCACAACACCCCTCAGCGCGGCGATGCAGGCAACGTATCAGGCACAGCTTGCGGAGGGGCTCATTTCGGCGATCCCCGCGGGCGAGCCGGTGCGCACGAACAGCGGCACGGTGCAGCTATACAGCGACCTCATGTACAGCGGTATGTGTACTACGCATACAACGCCGCTTGAGCCTATGCCGGATCCGGACGCTCCGGACGATACCGGCAATGGCGGTGAGGGCGGCACGCAGACGCCCGGTGACAACACGGGTACCGCAGGTGAGAGCGCAGGCGGTGACAACGGACAGTTCCTCGATTGGCTGCTCAACAGCGGTAATACGGGGCATTGACAGAAAAAAGAGAACGACGATCCGTCGTTCTCTTTTTTATGCCTTTTCCGGGCGCGTATTCCGGATCTGCGAAAGCAGCAGCAGAAAAAAGGGGAAGAGCACCATTCCTGCGATACCGAATGTGCAGTAGCCGAGGTACATTGCAAAAAGGGACGCGACCGGCGGCAGTCCCGCCTGCGCGGAGAGCAGCCGCGGTTCAAGCGTGTTGCGCGTGATGAGCGTGCAGAGGTAGAGCGCAAGCAGAACGATCGCCCGGGGCGGAAAGCCAAACAGCAGTGTGACAAGCGCCCACGGCACAAGCGCCGTTCCCGTGCCAAAGACGGGCAGCGCGTCGAGCAGCGTGATGAGAAGGGCCAGCAGCAGGGCGTAACGCTGGCGAATGAGAAGAAAGCCCACCAGAAGTTCTGAAAATGTGATAAGAGACAGCGTCGCCTGCGCGCGCAGCCACCGTGCGAGCGAGCGCATCACGCCGTCGCGCAGGCGAAGGAGTTTTTGCATGGCGATCTGCGGTATGCTGCGCTCAAGTGCCGAGCAAAGCTCGGGATACGAAGCGGAGGTGAAAAAGAGCGCCAGTACGCAGGTTGCGACTGCAAGCACGCTGCCGGGCAGCGTCGCTGCCGCTGCGGTGAGCGCACCGACCGCCCGCTCAGACAGCGCGCGCAGCAGGCTGTCGGCGTCCGTTATGACCTGTAAAAACTGCTCGTGCAGGAAGCGGCTGAACCATTCGGGGCTTGCTGCGCTGAAGCGCTCCAACCGGGAAAGAAGATCGTTCGCCGCAGATGGGATCGCGTCGAAAAACGCCGGGGCGGCGGAGAGCAGTGCGCTCATCTGCGCGAGCAGCGTGGACCACAGGAGCGACAGCAGCCCTCCGAGGAGAAAGAGAAGCGTCAGCGTCAGGATCAGCGCGGAAAAGCTGCGCTGGAAGCGCAGCCGCCGCTGCAAATGCAGCACGAGCGGTTCCAGCAGCGATGCAATCAGAAATGCCAGCAGAAACGGCAGACACCAGGGCAGAAGATAGCGGAAAAGACAGTAGAAAAGCGCCGCACCCGCAAACGCCGTGAGTGTCAGCAGCAGAAAGCGCCGGAGCGTGTTTTCATTCAAGTTTTGCATTCCTCTCTTTGAAAAAATGTTGCATTATCAATCGGGATATGCTAAAATCCTGCCATATAAAGACAGATGACCGTATAGGAGAAACAATTATGGCGCCTGCAACAAAGTTTTATCTGGTCTCGGCAGATGCTCTGCCGGAAATTTTTATCAAGGTGGCGGAGGCAAAGCGCATGCTCCAGTCCGGAGAGGTGCGCACTGCGGGCGACGCCGCCCGTGCCGTCGGCATCAGCCGCAGCGCATTTTATAAGTACCGCGATGCGGTGCGCCCCTTCAATGACATGAAGACCGGCCGCATCATCACGTTCTATGCGATGCTCAAGAACAACCCCGGCGTATTGTCCGATGTCCTTTCTATTTTTGCCGGTTCCGGCGCAAATATTCTGACCATCAACCAGAGCATTCCCACCAACGGCTGCGCCGCAGTGACGATCTCTGCCGAAACATCGGAGATGCAGGAGTCCATCGAGGAGATGATGGCACATGCCATGTCGCTCGAGGGCGTGGTGCGCTTCGATATCCTCGCGGCCTGAATCACCCCGGCTCATACAATTTCATACGCTGGATTGGCGGCTGCTGCTATGGCGTGCTGCCAATCCATTTTTTGTTGGAAGTGGTTCTGATGAGCCTGATCGTACAGAAATTCGGCGGCAGCTCCGTGCGCGATCACGAGCATCTTCTGCGCATGGCGCGGATCGTCAAGGGAAACGTTGACAGGGGCGATGAGGTGCTTGTCGTCCTCTCCGCGCAGGGAGATACGACGGACGAACTGCTGCAAAAGGCAAAGGAGATGAGTGCCGCGCCCTCGCCGCGCGAGCTTGATATGCTGCTCTCTGCGGGGGAGCAGATGAGCGCCGCGCTCGGCGCGATGGCGCTCGAGTCCATCGGTGTTCCCGCTGTGTCGCTCTGTGCCTGGCAGATCCCCATCGAGACGGACGGCGCACATACGAGCGCGCGGATCGAGCACATCGGTCTTGCACGCCTGGAACGGGAACTCGGGCGCGGGCGCGTCGTGGTCGCGGCGGGGTTTCAAGGGATCGACAAGGCGGGGGATATCACAACGCTCGGACGCGGCGGCTCTGACACAAGCGCTGTGGCGCTTGCAGCGGCGCTGCACGCCGATGCGCTGCACATCTATACCGATGTAGACGGTATTTTTTCTTCTGACCCGCGCATTTGTCCCAAAGCCGTGCGCCGCCCGCGCATTTCGTATGACGACATGCTGCTGCTCGCGCGCAAGGGCGCACAGGTGCTGCATGACCGCAGCGTGGCGATGGCGGCAGAATGCGGCGTTCCCATCGTGGTGAGATCATGCGGGGAGAAGAGCGAAGGCAGTGTTGTCTGCAAGGCGGGGGAGGAAGGCCCCATCACCGGCGTGACGCAGAAAAAAAGCGACCGCTCGCAGTTTGCGGTCGTCACGGTGGTGGGCGGCGCGCTGCCGGACAGCGCATACGAGCACAAAGCCGCCGCCGCGCTTGCACGCAGCGGCGTGAGTGTTTCCGCTGTCGTTACCGGCGAGCGTTTTCTGAGCATTTTTGTGCCGCGCGAGGAATCCGACCGCGCGCTGCGGATCGTACACGACGCACTGATCGCCGCGGAATGAAAAAAGACCCGTTGGATGCTCCAACGGGTCTTGTCTTTTGCAATTCACTTATTCCTCGGCGTAGCGCTTTTTTGCCTTTTCGATCTTCATTTCGTAGCGGTCCTCTTCAGAGAAGATGCAGCCGCAGTATTTCTGCATATAAAGACCCATCTCACGCGCCTTGTTCTGCCCCTCGCGGAAGCCGGGGCGAAAGTCGCGGTAATAGAAGGGAACGCCGTATTTCTTGCCCATCGTCTCGCCCACGGCCTTCAATAGTTCGTGATCCTGATAGGGCGAGATGAGCAGTGACGAGGTGAAGGCATCGTAGCCGTGGTCGGCGGCATATTTGGCCGCCGTACCGAGACGGATCGTGTAGCAGTGCGCGCAGCGATGGTCAATGTCGGCGCTCACGGCGCGGACAAAGTCGCGCAGACCGTAATCCTCTAAAATATGCACAGCAAGATGCTCTTTTTCGCCGTATTCGAGCAGCGTGCGGCGGCGCGCGTCGTATTCCGTCCAGGGGTGGATATTGGGATTGAACCAGAGTGAGGTGGGCTCGATGCCCTCAGCGCGCAGCGTGTCTACGCAGTAGACCGAGCAGGGGGCGCAGCAGGAGTGCAAAAGCAATTTATCCATGAAAAAAGACCGGCTTTCCTGTATCGTTTCCGTCAGCATAGCACAGATGCGCAGCAAAGTCCATGGTAAAAGAAGCGGAACTCTTAAATAAAGTATCGTTCATGATTTGTACATTGACTATTCAATCTCGTGCGTAGTATAATACATTGATTATTATGAACAAGTATGCTCATGCGGCAAAGGAGAAAGTGTATGTGGATCGCGGACGGTTGGGAAGATTATGAGCTGCTGGACTGCGGCGGCGGAGAAAAACTCGAACGCTGGGGAAAGCAAATTCTGGTGAGACCGGATCCTCAGGCGATCTGGGAGACGCCGCGTACGAATCGCGGCTGGCGCAACGCACAGGGACGGTATCACCGCTCGTCCTCCGGCGGCGGACACTGGGATAAGGACAAGCTGCCGGAGAGCTGGGTCGTGGGCTACAAGGATCTTAAATTCCAGGTCAAGCCCATGAACTTCAAGCATACGGGGCTTTTCCCCGAGCAGGCCGTCAACTGGGATTTTGCGCGCGAAAAAATCAAAAATGCGGATCGTCCCATCCGCGTGCTGAACCTTTTTGCTTATACCGGCGGCGCGACGGTCGCGTGCGCGGCGGCGGGCGCGCAGGTCTGCCATGTGGACGCGGCAAAGGGCATGGTCAACTGGGCGCGTGAGAATGCGCGTGTCAGCGGCCTTGGCGACGCGCCCGTGCGCTGGATCATCGACGACTGCGCGAAGTTTGTCGAGCGCGAGATCCGCCGCGGCAAGGTGTACGACGCCATCATCATGGACCCGCCGAGTTACGGCCGCGGCCCCGGGGGAGAGGTCTGGAAGTTGGAGGACAATCTTTTCCCGTTCGTGAAGCTCTGCGCACAGGTCTTATCGGACAAGCCGCTTTTTGTCATCATCAACTCGTATACGACGGGGCTCGCTCCCTCGGTGCTCGGCTACATGCTGCACCTGCTGGTCGCGGAAAAGTACGGCGGCAAGGTCACGTGGGACGAGCTCGGCCTTCCCGTGACGGAAACGGGGCTTGCGCTGCCCTGCGGCGCAACGGGCCGCTGGTTCAGCGAATAAACAAAAGGAAACGCACCGATATGGAAATGATAAAAACACAGGACCTCGCCTTCACCTATCCCGGCGCGGAGGGGGAGGGCAATACGCGCGCGCTGCGCGGCGTGAATATAGAGATCGAGCGCGGCAGCTTCGTCGTGGTGCTGGGGCACAACGGCAGCGGCAAATCGACGCTTGCCAAGACCTTCAACGCAGTCCTGCTGCCAAGCGGCGGCAAGGTCTACGTCGAGGGCATGGACACGAGCAACGAAGAACTCCTGCTTGAGATCCGCAGGCGCGTGGGCATGGTGTTCCAGAACCCGGATAACCAGATCGTCGCAAACGTCGTCGAAGAGGACGTCGCATTCGCGCCCGAGAATCTGGGCGTGCCGAGCGAGGAGATCCGCAAGCGCGTGGACGACGCGCTCGAGGCGGTCGGTATGTCGCAGTATGTCAAGCACGCGCCGCACCTTCTCTCCGGCGGACAGAAGCAGCGCATTGCCATCGCGGGTGTACTCGCGATGGAGCCGGAGTGCATCGTGCTCGACGAGGCGACCGCCATGCTCGACCCCGTGGGCCGGCGCGAGGTGCTCGCGGCGGTGGAAAAGCTCAACTACGAGCAGGGCATCACTGTGGTGCTCATTACCCACCACATGAACGAAGCCGAGCATGCCGACCGCGTGATCGTGATGAACGACGGCCTTGTCGTGATGGACGGCACGTCGCGCGAGGTCTTTACCCGCAAAAAGGAGCTTGAAGACATCGGCCTTGCCGTGCCTGACACGGTATCGCTGCTCTTTTCCCTGCGCGAGGCTGGGATGGACGTGCCGACGGACGCGATCACCGTGAAAGAGTGCGCGGACGCCATTATGAAAAATTTTACCTAAGAGGACAGAACCTTGGAAGAGATCATTCGTGTAGAAAATCTGACGCACACCTACGGCGCGGGCACGCCTTTTTGCCGCAGTGCGGTGCAGGATATGTCGCTTGATATTTATCGCGGCGAATTCCTCGGGATCATCGGCCATACGGGCAGCGGCAAATCGACGCTGATCCAGCACTTAAACGGCCTTTTGAAGCCCACCTCCGGGCGCATTCTGCTCGGCGGGAAGGATATCTGGGCAGATCCCAAGAAGATCCGGGACGTGAGATTCCGCGTGGGTCTTGTGTTCCAGTATCCGGAGTATCAGCTCTTTGAAGAAACGGTCTACCGTGACATTGCCTTCGGCCCGACGAATATGGGTCTTTCCAAAGAAGAGATCGACCGCCGTGTGCGCGAATCCGCGCGCTTTGCCGGCCTTTCGGAAGACCTTCTGGAAAAGTCGCCCTTCGCCCTCTCCGGCGGACAGAAGCGCCGCGTGGCCATCGCGGGCGTCATTGCGATGGAACCCGAAGTGCTCGTGCTCGATGAGCCGAGCGCGGGACTTGACCCGCAGGGCAGGGAAGAGCTGCTTGCCAACATTCGTATGTTCCACCGCGAGCGCGGTACGACCGTTGTGCTTGTGAGCCACAGCATGGAGGAGATCGCGAAAAACGTTGACCGCATCGTTGTGCTGTCCGACAGCCATGTGCTCATGAGCGGCACGCCGCGCGAGGTCTTTGCCCGCGGCGACGAGCTGATGAGCGCGGGACTCGACGTGCCGCAGGTCACGCGCATCGCCATGGCGCTGCGCGAAAGAGGACTTGCCATTTCCCCCGCTGTTTACACCGTCGACGAGCTGAGCAGAGAACTCATCGCGCTCAAGAGAGGGGGCGGCAAAAAATGCTGAAGGACATCACGCTTGGACAGTATTTCCCCGGCGACACGCTCGCCCATAAGCTCGACCCACGCACCAAGCTCCTTGTCACAGTGCTCTACATCGTGGCGCTTTTTACGGCGAAGAGCTATCTTGCCTACGGCCTGCTTGTTCTGACGCTCGTGGTCGCCGTGCGTATCTCGCGCGTGAGCGTGAAGGCACTCTTCAAGGGGCTCAAGCCTGTTTTGTTCATCATCGCCTTCACGGCGGTGCTGAACCTTTTCTATACGCCTGGTAGGGAGATCTGGCATTTCTGGATTTTCCGCATGACGATCGAGGGCGTACGCGCGGCCGTCACGATGATGCTGCGCATCACGCTTTTGATCATGGGTACGTTCCTGCTCACCTATACGACCTCGCCCATCCGCCTGACGGACGGTCTGGAAAACCTGCTGAACCCCCTCAAGGCCATCAAGCTCCCCGTGCACGAGCTGGCGATGATGATGTCCATTGCGCTGCGCTTTATCCCTACGCTCATTGAGGAAACGGACAAGATCATGTCCGCGCAGAAGGCGCGCGGCGCCGACTTTGAGACCGGCAGCCTCATGCAGCGCGCCAAAGCGCTCGTGCCGCTGCTCGTACCCCTCTTCGTCAGCGCCTTCCGCCGCGCCGACGAGCTGGCGACCGCCATGGAGTGCCGCTGCTACCATGGCGGCGAGGGCCGCACGAAGCTCAATGTGCTGCGCTATCAGACGCGCGATTACCTGGTGCTGGCATTTTATGCCGCGCTTGTGGCCGCGGTCATCGTGCTGCGCTGAGAAAGGATGCTTTTATGCGAAACATTGCCCTCAAGCTTATGTATAACGGAACGGCCTACCACGGCTGGCAGGTGCAGAAAACGGTTTCAAGCGTCTGCGAGACGATGGAAAAGGGCCTTTCAAAGGTCTGCGGCGGGAATGTGAAGCTCGTCGGCTGCGGCCGCACGGACGCGGGCGTGCACGCCGAGCGCTACATTGCCAACTTCCACACCGATTCCCGCATCCCGGTCGAGCGCCTGCCCTTTGCCATCAACACGCACACGCCCGAGGATATCGTCGTGCGCGAGGCGCTTGAAGTAGCGGAGGATTTCAACGCGATCCTCTCGTGTCAAAAAAAAGAATATACCTACCGCATCTACAATTCGCGCATCAAAAATCCGTTCTATGTGAACAGGGCCTACTTTTACCCCAAGCACCTCGATGAAGAGGTGATGGATCGCGCGGCGCGTGCCTTCGAGGGCACACATGACTTTAAGGCCGTGCGCTCCGTCGGCACGGAGACAAAGACCACCGTGCGCACCGTGCACTACTGCCGCGTGTCGCGCTCGGGCGACCTTTTAGAGCTCAAGGTCTGCGCGGACGGATTTCTGTATAACATGGTACGGGCGATCACCGGTACCGTGCTCTACGCCGCCGAGGGAAAGCTCACGGCGGAGGACATTCCCGAGATCCTTGCCTCCGGCGACCGCTCGCTTGCCGGCCCCACCGTGCCGCCCGGCGGTCTGTACATGACGAAACTTTGGTATGAGGATGAACGGCTCAATGACTGACCGAAGAGAGGAAGAGAATATCCGCGAGGAGATCCGCCGCTCCCAGGCCGCGCCGCGCCGCGGCAGCGGGCTGAAGCGCGTATTGATGGTGCTTTTGGTGCTCATTGCCGTGCTGGCGGTGGTCGTTGCCGCGGCGTGGAAGGATCTGAGCGGCCTTGACAGTGTGCGCCGCCTGTTCTCCTACAATCATGTCACGCAGGATGAGCAGGGCAAGGTCGAGCTCTATTCTTTCAGCAATGACCGCAGCAACACCTTTGCGCTGCTCGGCGACCACCTGATTGTCGCCTCGACAACAGGCGTTTCCGTTTACGGCAGCAGCGGCGACGTGGTGGACAGCACGAGCGTAAAGCTGACCAACCCCGCTATCGCCGTTGGCGGACAGACCGCCGCGGTCTACGACATCGGCGGGCAGACGCTGCTGCTCTATTCCTCCGGCGGCCTTGTGCGCGATATGAGCGGCGAGTGCAGCGGAAGCATTCTGTCGGTTTCGGTCAATCCCTCGGATTATCTGGCGCTGAATGCCGAAAAAAGCGGATATAAATCTGCCGTCACGGTGTACGACGCCTCGGGTGAAAAGGTGTTCGCCTTCAATTCCTCGGAGCGTTATGTGATCGATGCGGTCGTCATGCGCGACTGCAAGCGCATGGCAGCGGTGACGCTCGGTGAGTCGGGCGGCTCGTTTGCCGACACGGTGAACATCTACTCGCTCGGCAGCGAAAAGGCGGATTCTGTCAATACGCTGACAGGTTCGCTCCTTCTCTCGCTCGACAGCGTGGCGGGGACGCTTTCCTGCCTGACGGACGAGGGGCTGACGCTCTTTTCCGCGAATGGAACGCTTGCGGGAAGCTATCGCTATGAGTATCCTTATCTGCGCGGTTCGAGCATGGGCGGAGACAGCTTTGCCGTACTGCTTTTGAGCCGCTACCGCTCCGGAAGCACGCTGAAGCTTGTCACGGTCGCGTCCGACGGAACCGAGATGGCAAGCCTTGACAGCAATCAGGAGATCCTTTCGCTGTCGGCGGCGGGAAAGTACATCGCGGTGCTTTACAGCGACAGTCTGGTGCTTTATACGGCACAGCTTCAGGAATATGCGCGCCTTGACGGGACGGAATATGCCCGCTCGGTACTCATGCGCGCGGACGGTACGGCGGTGCTCGTCGGCTCGTCGTCCGCCTGGCTTTATATTCCGTGATTTCTGTAAATCGCTAAAAATGTTACAAATTGTGACTTGAAAGGAGTGCGAGGAACGTGAATAATGGTCTTATGATCGACGTGGCCTTCGCGCTCGTGTTGGTGCTCGGCATCGTGTTCGGTGCAAAGCGGGGACTCTTCCGCAGTTTCATGGCGCTCGCTGCCATCTTGATCGCGCTCATTGGCGCATCGCTTCTGACCGACCTTCTCACAGAACCCGTGACCGAGCTTTTGATGCCGCGCGCGGAAAAAGGCGTGGAGGAATGGTTCCGCAGCTGGGACGTGAATGCCGAGGGCGAGATCCCACAGCCTTCGGAGCAGTCTCCTGCGGCAGAAGGGGAGGAAAGCGGCGCGCTGACAGAACCCGCCGTTTCGGATGGGGAAGAAGAGGGAGAGTATGCCTCGCCGCTTGCCGTGACGGGACTTCTCAAGCAGCTGCTGCACTTCGACCTTGACGGGAGAGTGCGCGAATCGCTGCGCTCTGCCGCGCGTGATGCGGCGCTCGCCGCTGTGCGCACGTTGCTCGGCAGCGTGGTGCGAACGTTCGTGTTCGTACTCTGCTTTCTCGTGCTGTCTGTGCTGCTCCACCTTGTTACAGCGGGCATTGACAAGGTGTTAGACTTGCCGGTTCTGAACGCGCTCAACACCATTGGCGGCGGTGCGCTGGGACTGATTGAGAGCACGCTGCTGCTGTTTCTCGTCTGCGATGTAGCGCCGCGCTTCGGCGTTAAGGCCTTCACCGAATATGAAGGCACCTATCTCTTATCTTTTTTTATGAGCCATACCCCACGCAGCCTGTTTGCTGCGCTGTTAGCTTGATTTTTACCCCCAAGGAGGACATACCATGCAGCCGCAACTTTGTTCCAGATGTAAAAAGAATATCGCCGTTGTGTTCATCACCCGTCAGGAAAACGGGCAGAACGTCAACGAGGGCCTGTGCCTCAAGTGCGCCAAAAATCTCGGACTGCCGCAGGTGGACGAGATGATGCGCCGAATGGGCATTACCGATGAGGATCTTGACAATATCTCCAACGAGATGATGGGCGCCTTCGGCGGTGCGGAGAGTCTGGAGGGTCTGACCGACGCCGATGATCCCGACGCTGACAACGAGGACGAGGACGGCAAGACCGCTACGTTCCCATTCCTGAGCCGCTTTTTCGGCGGAAATCCCGCTGCGAACGACGCACAAAATGGCAACGAGGCCGAGCAGACGCAGAGCCCTCGCAGCAATAAGAAAGCCGAAAAGGGCAGCAAGCACAAATTCCTGGATTCTTACTGCATCAACCTTTCCCAGCGCGCGCGCGACGGCAAGCTCGACGCGGTTATTGGCCGCGCGGAGGAGATCGAGCGCGTTATCCAGATCCTCAACCGCCGCCAGAAGAACAACCCCTGCCTCATCGGTGAGCCGGGCGTCGGCAAGACTGCCATCGCCGAAGGACTTGCCCAGCGCATCGTGGCGGGTGAGGTGCCCTTCAAGCTCAGAAGCAAGGAGGTCTACCTGCTTGACCTGACGGCGCTCGTCGCGGGCACACAGTTCCGTGGCCAGTTTGAAAGCCGTATGAAGGGTCTCATCGAGGAGATCCGTAAGATGGGCAACGTTATCCTCGTCATCGACGAGGTGCACAACATCGTCGGCGCGGGCGACGCCGAGGGCAGCATGAACGCCGCCAACATCTTAAAGCCCGCCCTTTCCCGCGGCGAAATTCAGGTCATCGGCGCGACGACCTTCACCGAGTATCGCAAGCACATCGAAAAGGACACCGCGCTCGAGCGCCGCTTCCAGCCTGTTACGGTCAACGAGCCGAATATGGAGGATACGCTCAAGATCCTGAAGGGCATTGCCCACTATTATGAGCAGTACCACGGCGTCAAGATCCCCGAGGGCATCCTGCGTCAGGCTGTGCTGCTCTCCGAGCGCTATATCACCGACCGCTTCCTGCCCGATAAGGCCATCGACCTCATCGACGAGGCCTGCTCCGACCTCAACCTGCACGATAAGAACATCAACCGCCGCATGGAGCTGCGCCGCGAGATCGAGGATTACGACAAAGAGCGCGAACTGTTGCAGGGCGCGGAGGAGCCTGATTTTGAACGCCTCGCCGAGCTCAAGAGCCTCACCATGAAGGCGCAGGAGGAGCTTGACGCGCTCTGCGCGCAGGGTGACCCGCAGCTTTCGATGGACAACCTTGCCCGCGTGATCGAGCTGTGGACGAAGATCCCCGCCTCCCGCATCCGCGAGGACGAGTTCCACCGCCTGAGTGAGCTCGACAAGCGCCTGAAAGAGCACATTGTCGGCCAGGACGAGGCCATCGAGGCCGTTTCCGCCGCCATTCGCCGCAACCGCGTTGGCATTTCGCCCAAGCATAAGCCTGTGAGCTTCATCTTTGTCGGCCCCACGGGCGTCGGCAAGACCGAGCTTGTCAAGCAGCTTGCGCAGGATCTCTTCAATTCGCCCGACGCGCTCATCCGCCTCGATATGTCGGAATTCATGGAAAAGCACTCGGTCTCCCGCATTGTCGGCTCGCCTCCGGGCTATGTCGGCTATGACGAGGCCGGTCAGCTCACCGAGAAGATCCGCCGCAAGCCCTACGCCGTCATCCTCTTCGACGAGATCGAAAAGGCGCACCCCGATGTGATGAACGTCCTGCTGCAAATTCTCGATGACGGAGAGATCACCGACTCCCACGGTCGCAAGGTGAATTTTGAAAATACCGTTATCGTGATGACGTCCAACGCGGGCAGCGAACGCAAGGAGGGCACCGTTGGCTTTGGCCACACGGTGAACGAGCAGAACCGCGACCGCGCGATGAAGGCGCTCGGTGAGTTCCTGCGCCCGGAATTCCTGAACCGCGTGGATGAGGTCATCTGCTTCAACCGCCTCGACGAGCAGAACTTTGCCGGCATTGCCCGCATCATGCTCTCTGAGCTGCAAAAGAGCCTCGAGGACAAGGGCCTGCACTTTACGTGGGACGAGGTTGTTGAGGAATATCTCGTCAAAAAGTCCTATTCCACGACCTACGGCGCGCGCAACCTGCGCCGCACGATCCAGAAAGATCTGGAAGACACCATGGCCGCGCAGATCATCGATTCCTACGAGCATCCCGTTACGCAGATCCGTGCGTCGATGGAGGACGGCAAGCTCGTTGTGCGCAGCATGTGACCAGGAAAGGGGAGGGAAGACCATGTTCCATCTGTTCCGCAAGGACATTGAAAAGCACTGCGCCTACTGCAAGAGCGGATCTGTCATCAGCGAAGGGCAGGTCATCTGTTCCCGCCGAGGCGTGGTCGATTCCGCTGACCACTGCCGTCACTTTTGCTATGATCCGCTCAAGCGTGTGCCGCCGAGACCCGCCACGCTGCGCGATCGGTATACCTCCGAGGATTTTTCCCTGTAAGGCCGGGCAGCGCCCCGAACAATAAAGAAAGAAGGCCGATCCCCATGAACATTTCTCAGGTTTACGCAGTCTATTTCAGCGCCACCGGCAACACCAGAAAGGTGACCACCACGCTTGCAAATGCCCTTGCCGTCAGCTTCGACGTGCCGCTCGAGGTGCGCGATTTCACGCTGCCCGCCGCGCGCGAGGAAGCGTATGAGTTTGCCGCGGGCGACCTTGTCGTCTTCGGTATGCCAACCTATGCGGGCAAGCTGCCGAATAAGCTGCTCGAGTTTGTGAAGTCCGGCTTTCACGGAAACGGCGCGCTGGCTGTGCCGGTCGTGACGTTCGGCAACCGCAGTTTTGATAATTCCCTTGCCGAGCTCTGCGCATGCCTTGAAGGGGACGGCTTCCACACCATCGGCGCGGGCGCCTTTGCCTGCCGCCACGCCTTTACCGACGCGCTTGCCAACGGCAGACCCGATTCCGACGATATGGCGGAGCTTGCCAAGCTCGGCTCCGCGGTCGTGGGCCGCATCGTGCGGATGACCGAGTATCCCGCGCCCGTCACGGTCGACGGCGACGCGGACGCGCCGTATTACCGCCCGCTGGGCCTCGATGGCGAGCCGAAGGTGTTTCTGAAGGCGAAGCCCAAGACCGACCTCGACAAGTGTATCCACTGCGGTGTGTGCGCCTCTCTCTGCCCGATGGGTTCGATCAATCCCGATGATGTGACGGAGGTTGCGGGCATTTGCATCAAGTGCCACTCCTGCGTGCGCAATTGCCCGATGGGTGCGAAGTATTTCGACGATCCCGCGTTCCTCTCGCACCGCGCGATGCTCGAACGCGACTACACGCGCAGAGCGGAGGATAAGATCTTCACGGCGTAAGAAAGTACATAAAAAGGCTCTGTTTGGGTTCTCCCAAACAGAGCCTTTCTTTATTTTGCTGTCAGCTGAGGTGGACAAGGGTCGTGCCAAGCTTTTCGGTGAAGCCCAGCGCGCGGTACATTTCCTCGTCGCACAAAGCACAGGTAACGGCAAGACTGGCAAGGTGATTTGCCCTACCGTATTCCTGCGCCGCAGACGCGAGCTGCCGCGCGGCGCCTTGCTTTCGGAACACCGGTTCGACGAAGAAATCCTCAAAGACACCGATGTCCGCACATGCGAATGTCGAAAATACGCGGCTCACGCTGCACATTCCGACCATGCGTGTTTTGCGGTAGGCGGCAAAGAAGGTGATGCGTTCCTCTTGAATGGCCTGCAAAAGCTGCGCTTGCTTTCTCTCGTCGAGCGGCGTTTCACCGATCTCAGCGAGATAGCCGTTTTCGAGTTTCCAAAGCTGCCAGTCGTCCGCACCGGGGACGAACTGACGGACGGTGATGGGGGCGTCCTCCTCCGGCGGGCGCAGCATCAGCGGTATGTTCCACTCGTCGCAGCCGTTCGGCAGAAAGCCAAGTCTGCCCCAGAAGCGCTCGCGCGGCGCGGTGTCGCAGTTGAGCTCAAAGTAGCTTGCCCTGCGTTCGCGCGCCCAAGAGAGCAGCGCCTCACCGCAGGCGTGACCTGTACTGCTTCCGCGAAATTCCGGGTAGACGCAGAACTCCATGATGAAGCACTTGTCGTCCTCTGAACCATAGATGACCGGCATCGTAAAACCGATATCCTGCCCGCCGCGCTCGAAAAAGAGAAAGTGCAGGCGGTTTTCCTGCCGCCTGTGCAGTGTCTTAAGCTGCGAGAGGTACTCATCGCTGAGAAAATAGGCGAGATCCTCGGCCTGCTCAATCTTGGGGAAGATATCGCGCCGGTGATAGGAATGCAGTTTCTCGAAAAAGCGTGCGATCTCACTGTCTGTGATGGCCTCACGAATGAAAATAAGATGTTCCATTGTCGTCCTCCAAAGTAAAATTTCGGAGGGTCAGGAAGTGTGGACCCTCCATACACGCTGCATCATCATAACAGATCAGTCCTTTCTTCCTGAATTTGCCGCGGTACGTGGCTGAAGAGAGCATAGCATATTTTTTTGCAAAAGGGAAGCGCGCAAACGGACGTTTCCGCATAAGCTGAAAACGAAAAGATTGATTTTGGAGGGAACGCTATGCAACCGTTGCACTTTTTCCTTGGCGCAAACAGCGAAGAGGGATTTTCCTCGCTCTATGAACAGCTCTTGGGCGGACGATTTGACGATCTCTTGATCCTCAAGGGCGGCGCAGGCAGCGGCAAATCGACCTTTATGCGCCGCGTGGGTGCGGCTGTGGAGCGCACGGGTGAGCGGGTCGTATATATCAACTGCTCGGGCGACCCCGATTCGCTCGACGGAGCGATCTTCTTAGACCGGCGCGCCGCCATCGTGGACGGCACCGCGCCCCATGTGCTTGAACCAAGCTATGCCGCCGCTTGCGAGCGATATGTCGACCTGACGCGCTTTTACGATCTGGACGCAGCCAAGGCGCGCCGCGCAGAGATCATTGCGCTGAGCGATGAGTATCGCGCGCACTATCGCAGCGCCTACCGCGCGCTGCGCGCGATGGGCGAGGTGGAGAGCGAACGCCGCGTGGCGATGCACGCGCAGATGGATTTTGCAAAGCTCCGCCGCCGCACAAGCGGGATCCTCGCCCGTGAGCTGAGAAGCGAGGGAGAGGGGAGCGGGCGCGTGGTTCGCGCCTTTCTCGGCGGTGTGACGAAGCGCGGCGATATCTGCCGTTTTGACACGGTGGAGGGGCTTTGCCCGCGCGTTTACGCACTCTGTGACAGCGCGGGATTGGGGAATGAAATGCTGCAAACCATTGCGCAGGCGGCGCAGGAAAAACGATTCGATGTCATCATCTGTCCCAATCCCGACCGGCCGGGAGAATGCCAGCATGTGCTGATTCCAGAGTGCGGCCTTGCCTTCGTCACGACGAACGCGCGCATGCCCTATGAGGGGAAGCCCTACCGCCGCCTGCGGCTCGACGCGATGGCGGAGGAACGGCTCACGCGCGCACAGAAAGCAAGGCTGCGCTTCATGCGCCGCGTGGAAACATCGCTTTTGGAAGAGGCCGTGAGGACGCTCGCAGATGCCGCAAACGCCCATGACGCGCTGGAAGCGGCTTATCGTCCCTGTATCGACTTTTCGGGCGTGACAGCGCTTGCGGAGAAAGAAATCGCAAGACTGATAAAGTGAATTTGCTTTACAGAAAAAGCCGCCCGAAAGGGCGGCTTTTTCTGCCTTGATTCGATTGGTTCAGTCGTTCAGATCCGCGCGGAAGTAGAGCGTCTGCTCAGGAAGCGACAAAATGAGCGTATATTCGCGTTCTTTTTTACCGTCAGCGTCCACATATTCCGTGGTGCTGACGACGGCCGTGCCGCTCTCACCATCGAGCGAGAGATCATAAAGGACGCCGTTTGCATCGCGCTGCACGAGAGAGTAATTTCCGATTTGTTCATTGCCGGTCGCGTCTGTGACTGTCAGCACGCCGTTCTGCGCCGCGCAGGTGAGGGCAGGGAGGTCAAGCGGCTGACCTGCGCTGTCGATGGCCTGCGTCGATGTCCAGTCGTGGTTTTCAATGTGCAGACCGTCGTCCGTTTTGATGCCGCAGCCGGCGAGCAGGACGATGAGCAGCAGCAGTAAAACTTTAATCTTGCCCGTCATGTGTTTTTCCTTTCCACCTCTTGATTTTCAATCCTATCAGCACACCAAGTCCCACGACAAAGAGCGACAGTGCGCTCAAAAACAGCCAGGTGGGAAATTTGCTGATGACATAGATTCCCGTTATGGTTTCAGCGGTACCAATGATCTCTTCTTCACTTGGCACGGAATACCAACGCGGTTCCGGAATAGGCAGACTTGCATTATTGAAATACTGCACCGCGCACCAGAGGAGCACCGGCACACTGACAGCGAGCAGTATACACGCGCTGATGGTCAAAACCTTTGTGCGTGTGCGGCGTTCTTTTTCTGATACACCCGCAGCGGGCGGCGCGGAAGAAGTGCTCTCCGGTGTGCCGGTCAGCTCTGCGAGCGGAACGCCGAAAAAGCCCGAGAGTGCGAAGAGGTTCGCCGTGCTCGGCAGCGACGAGCCGTCTTCCCACTTTGTCACGGCTTGCCGCGAGACTTCGAGTGCCTGCGCCAGCGCCTCCTGCGACAGCCCGCGCTCCTTTCGAAGCGTGCGGATGCGCGCGCCGAGTTCGTTGTCCATGATCGTGCCTCCTTTGCCTTGATGGCGCTATCGTAGCAGTTTTTGGCGCAAAAGTCCACCAAGTATTCCGCTACTATCGGTAGCGAAGCGCAAACAGCCGCCCTTTCGGGCGGCTGTTTGCCGGATGATTAGGATTTGCTCCAGTCTGCGCGGAAGTAGAGTGTCTGCTCGGGAAGCGACAGAATGAGCGTATATTCGCGTTCCTTCCCGCCAGAGAAGTCGGTGTATTCTGTGGTGCTGACGACCGCCGTACCATTCTCTCCATATAGCGAGAGATCAAAGTGTTCCGCATCGATCCTGCTTATCTTTTTTTATCCCACAGCCTGCGTCAGCATACACGTCGTTGTGTCCCACGACATGAACGGCAGAGCGATGCCGTTTTCGCCCCTGCCGATGAGCAGCTCATCGCCGCTTGGACTGATCAGGCAGGGATAGGTTTCGCTCATGTATGACGGGCCGTCCATGAGGGCGTAGTTTTTGCCGCCTACAAGGGAGAGGCTGATGGTCACGTAGCTCGGCCCGTCGAGAACAGGTTCGATCGTCCAGAACCCGCTCCACATCTCTTCAAAGTCGTCCGAGTCCTCATAGGCCCAGTCCAGATCGACGGAACCGCCTGTTTCATCGTCGAGGTAAAACCGCAGGGAAAAATACGCACTGCTCTCAACAAACACCCTCGTTGTTTCTATGAACCAGCCCATGCCCGAAGTTTGTGATCCGGCCAGACCGAGCGCTGTCATTCCGGTCCAACCGTCGGCAAGCCAAAGGGCAAGGTCGGGCGAGGCACTCTGCCATGCGTATTCCGTAAAGTCCCACAGCAGGTACTCTCCTTCGTCTGTGATGCACGGGGCAAGGTAGCTGTCTGCGTCCAGTGACGGATACCACTCGCAGATATTCCCACTGCTGTCGGTGATGATGACCTGCGTGTCAGCCTCATAGGCGACGCCGTCCAGGTTGGCAAAAAGCAGCACCGGCTCACCGTTCTCCGACCGGTAAAGGACCTCCGTGACCTTCTCCGACCTTGTTTTGTTGTCCCACTTCACGCGGTTGATCGCAACGGAGGCATTTTCATCGACCGGTACGATACAGTACAGATAACCTGTGCCGCCAATGATATGGTTTTCGTCGATCTCCGCGATAAAAGGATATTCTCGCAGCATCGCTTCGTTGTTTTCCCACAGCCACGCGGGAAGTTCCTCCTCAAATTCCTCTTTGAAGAGGTCATCGGCATAGCCGAGATATGCCGCGCCGAACATCGTCATCGGAACATCGATCCGATCACGCAGCCACATCAGGGAGTTTCTCCCCTCTGCCGTTCCGGTGTGCTTTGTCGGCCGCTTCCCCGTTTTTTCTCTGTCGTTCTTTGTCGGGAGCGCAAATCCACCGGTATTGTCCGGTTCATCAGAGTCCTCCTGTGACTTTTGCGTACAGGCGCAAAGAGACAGCATTAGAACCAGCGCCAGCAAAAGCGAGAGCACTCGTTTCAGTGTCGTTTTCATGGTCACTCCTTTCAGAACTGTTCAAAATCTTTCCAAATTTTCATCAATAAGCGCATGGCTCCCGCCCTAAATTGGGGCGGGAGCCTGTTTTGCTGATCGGATCAGCCGTTTTTCTCTCTCACCGATGGCTGCCGGACTCCATCAACCGATGGAGTCCGGCATGTACTCGCCAGACTCGATCATCGGCACGTACCAACTGTCATAGTATGCGGGGCGGGAATTTGCATCCAGCTCGTCCCAGTAGAGTCCCCACGGGCGCAGGTAGATCTCATAGTAGAATTCATCTTCGCCGTTTTCGTAATAACCGTCGATGCAGATCAGATCGTCAACCTCCATTGCGACCGGATTGACGACCCAGTCCTCCTGCGACAGGTCAATGTTCGTAAAGCGGCCGCTCTTAGAGATCATCGTGCCGTGCTCGCCCATGCCGTCGTCGAGCAGACTGACGCTCGCCTCAGCCATGGGGTTGCTCTTCGAATAATCCTCGTCCCAGAGGGTAACGGTACCGGTGTTGTCAGACTTGATGTCAATGACGCCGCAGATATCCCAGCGACTATCGTCCATGCCCTCATAATAGCCTGCGCATTCGGTCATCTTCCACCAGCCGTACCAGTCGCCGTTCCACCAGTCTTTCATCTCCGAGCCGGTCTGCGTCGGGTTCTTGCCCGTGTTGGACGTGCTCGAGGCCGAGCCGCGGCTGAGCGTGGACGGGTCGATGGTGATCTTGTTGCTCTTGCTGCCAAAGCTCTCTTCAAAGGTCACTTCGACCTTGCTCATATCCTTGAGCACAAAGGCGGACTTCACTTCGAGCGTCTTGCCCGGAGCCATGTCATCAAACTGGCTGTCGATCACCGTATCGAAGGAATCCTCGCTGACATAGACCGTGGCGATCTCCAGTTCTTCGCCATTCTGTATGGCCGTTTCGGAAAGTGTCCAGAGATACGACTCATTTGAACTGCTGGTATTGGTAAAGTCCAGCGTTACAACAAGCGCATCGTTCCCGTCGAAATCATCCATGATGCACGCGCTCTTGTAGACCAGCTCGCAATCATCGAACTTCATCACATTGCTATTTTCTTCCTTCTTATCCTTGCCGCAGGCCGTAAGGCTGAGCAGCATCACTGCCGTGAGCAGCAGGCAAAGGATTCTCATCTTAGACTGTTTCATAATTCCCTCCCAAATTGTTTTGGAAACGCACCAACCTGCTGAGAACCAATAGACCCAACCCGATCCCGATAAACAGCAGGAGTGCATACAAAAGATCGTTTCTTTTCATTGTTTTGCTTCTTTTTCTTTATGCCGCAAACTCGTCCTCGGTCTTGCTGTTCAGCACTGCGCCGTAGATGTACAGAGCCGGAACGGCTACGCCTGTCAAGATGCTCATAAAATTGAATTCGCCGCCGTTGACCATGCTCAGGACTGTGCTCAGAATGCAGAACACTGCCACAATCGCGCCCCAGATGATGAGCTTTCCGGCTTCTTCGATGCGCTGACAGTGCTTGACGCCTTTGACACCGGCGATCAGCTGGCAGATGCCGCCGACCAGCGTCAGAAACAGCGCCGCCCAGTAGGAGAAGGTCAGGCCGGATGCTGCGCCGAGTCCTGCCGCCAACGCGCCAAGCCCGCCGACGAACACGCCCGCAAGAATGGAGATCGCAGCGGAAACGATCATCAAGATTCCGGTGATCTTCAAAAACTTGTGACCTTTCATTTTCTTTCCTCCTATTCTTTGTTTTTTGCCTTTTACAGAACACGCCGCGCTCTGCTTGCCACATTGTATGTCTCCTGTGCTGTGTTCAGTGCCTGTGCCTCCAGATCACCTGCGCCGAACGGAAAACGCATTGCATCTCTCCTTTCTAAAAAGGAAGTCGATTTTTCGCCATTTTGTCTCAGCAACTTTTTTCTATCACGCTTATCTATGAAATGATATATGCCTAAGTCCTGTTTTGAGGCAGAAATCCCAAAAACATGACTTAGGCATAGACAAAATGCACAGGAAAACGAGACGGTTCTTGTGCAATCTTATAGCGTCAGACGCAGAAAGACCGGAGAACGAAAATCCGTTCTCCGGTCCTTTTGCTGTGTTTACTTCTTGCGGCAGCTCAGTTCGCCGTTTTCCGTGTCGAGCACAAGCGTGCTGCCCGCGGCGAGGTCGCCGCGCAAAATCTCCTTGGCGATGAGCGTCTCCGCCGCGCTCTGGAGATAGCGCTTGAGCGGACGCGCGCCGTAGATCGGGTCGAAGCCACGCTCGATGATGAGGCTCTTGGCAGCATCCGTGACCTCAAGCTTGAGGGTCTTGTCGGCAAGGCGCTTCTTGAGGCCTTCCATCAGGATGTCGATGATGCCGGAGAGGTTTTCCTTCGTGAGGGGCTTGAACAGGATGATCTCGTCGAGACGGTTCAAAAACTCCGGGCGGAACGCGCGGCGCAGCTCGCCCATGACGGCGGCGCGGGCGTCTTCCGAAATGCTGCCGTCCGGCTGAATGCCGTCGAGCAGCTCGGAGGAGCCGAGGTTCGATGTCAGGATGATGATGGTGTTCTTAAAGTCCACCGTGCGGCCCTGCGAGTCGGTGATGCGGCCATCGTCGAGGATTTGCAGCAGGATGTTGAAGACGTCCGGATGCGCCTTTTCGACCTCGTCGAACAGCACCACGCTGTACGGCTTGCGGCGCACGGCCTCGGTCAGCTGGCCGCCCTCGTCGTAGCCGACGTATCCCGGAGGCGCGCCGATGAGACGAGAAACGGAGAACTTCTCCATATACTCGGTCATATCAATGCGCACAAGGTTGTGTTCATCATCAAAGAGGCAGTCGGCAAGGGACTTTGCAAGCTCCGTCTTGCCAACGCCCGTGGGGCCGAGGAAGAGGAAGCTGCCGATGGTTTTACTGTGACAATGAGTGACGGTTCTTCTACTACTATTACTGGTATCAAAGGTGATAAGGGTGAAGCCGGTAAAGATGGTGCTGAATGGACAATCATTGATGGCTATTGGGCTTGCAACGGTGAAAAAACCACAGTAAAGGCTGAAGCTGTTGACGGTAAAGACGGTCAGAAAGAAGTTGAAAAGAGGGAAGATGGTTGGTATCTGTGGAATGGTACTGCATTTGAAAAAGTAACGGTTGATACTCCTGCTGTTGTAGGTGTACCTTACTATCAAGAAGATGCAACAGATCCTAATTATATTGTTATGCACATTTTCGATGCAAATGGAAAGAATGAACAGACTGTCCGTTTGCCGATGACTGAAGGTTTGGCTCAGATTGCTATGCTAAGTAATAAAGATTTGACTATCTACTATTCTATCGCTACTGCTGATAAAGCTCTTCAGGCATGGGAAGGTCCTAAAGGTGCTCCTGCTAAAGGTGATTATATGATCACTTATTCTGATGACTCTTTGATGGTCCAGGTTGCTCCTAACAACTATGATCTTTCTAAAACTGCATTGAAATTGGTTAATTCTAAGAATGAGGAAGCTCCTGTAACTTTAGGTGCTGCGGTTGCATACGAAGGTTTGTACACTAGAGCTGCTGTTTCAGCAAATGGCTTGTACCAAATTCCTTTCTCTATTGAAACAATTACTGATGAAATCGTAAAAGCATACAGTGAAGTAGATGGAAAACGTCCTGCTTTGGCACTGGTAGCAAGTGATAAAGTACGTTCTACTTATGAAACCTCATTGATTATAGAGAAACCTGAATCTATAGATTCAGGTTTCTCTATAATCAATG
>OGKS01000158.1_pt1 | contig 35729 bp, 36 predicted proteins | sample 1572491 | NCBI WGS metagenome assembly OGKS01 (sample SAMEA2582153, study PRJEB24529) | metagenome | biome: Human gut stool | place: China | collected 2011
GCCGGAGAAAATATCAATTTTCGTCATAAGAAATACGCTTCCTTCTTTAATATTGATTTCCAAACTTATATTATAATTGGAATTTATGAATGATTCAAGTCTTTTGCGTGGAAATCTTCTAACTCAAGGCACGCTTTCCTCCTGCGCGCGGCACAGTGCGCCGAGTGAGTCGATCAAGCTGCGCACCGCCTCGCGGCCGAGCGGCGGGAGCGCGCGGTAGGCCTCGATCAGCGCCTGCTCCTCGTGCGAGCAGACAAAGCTCCCCGCGCGGAACGAATCGCGGTAGAGATAGTTCGGATCAATTTGCAGCGCGTCGAAAAGGCGCAGCAAGACCTCTTCCTTGGGCGAGCTGACGCCGTTTTCATAATTGCTGATAGCAGAGGGCGAAACACCGAGCATCTCCGCCAGAGAAGCGCGCGAGAGCTGAAGCTCTTCACGCCGCAGCCGCATTTGTTTGCCAAAACTCATCCGATTTCCTCCGTCTATGACTGACTATGACAAGATTTGACAGCATTCTATCGCAGAAACTTGTATCTGTCAATTCAGTTTAACAAGAATCTTGTAATTTTATTCTTGACATAGCAAGAATCTTGTGATATTTTAATTTTGCTGACAAGAACCTTGTGTTCCGTCGGCATGCCGCGGCAGTCTCCTCCTGCCGATGGCAACCGCTGCCCGCACCGCTCAGGGCAGCATGCTCCCCCGAAAAAAGAGAAAAAGCGCGCTGCCGTTCGACAGCAGCAACGCACAGAACAAATAGAGAGAAAGACAATAACGAGCCGACACCTTGTGTCCGCTCGTTATTGTTTGTTTATCGACAGGCCCTGAAACGAAAAAAGAACGAGCTGATGAAACCATCAACTCGTTCCTGGTGGGGGAAGGTGGATTCGCTTTTCTGCGGAAAAGCCACGCCGGTTGCGGCATGCCACCGGCATACCGCCAAGAGCCGGCTTTCGAATCCTAAGATACAAAAAATTATCGAGCAAACACAAGTGTCTGCTCGATAATGGTGGGGGAAGGTGGATTCGAACCACCGAAGTCACTGACAACAGATTTACAGTCTGCCCCCTTTGGCCACTCGGGAATTCCCCCATATTCAATTATAGTGCTTGTCGGTGGAGCTGGTAGACGGATTCGAACCCCCGACCTGCTGATTACAAATCAGCTGCTCTACCAGCTGAGCTATACCAGCATCTCAGCAACGAACAGGTTGTATATTACCAGACTCCGCGCAATTTGTCAATAACAAAGTTCAAAAAAAGGAGGAAATTTATTGTACACGAAAAACAGGCGCCGGCCGCCGGCAAAAAGGCGCCAGATCACCACAGTCTGCTCGCTCTGCGCGCAGGAGATCCGCGCGGGCGAAACACTGTGGCAGCGGGACGGCGCGACCGTCTGCACAGACTGCTTTCTGCCGTTTGCGCGCGAGGAGCTGCGTCCCTTCGAATACATATTGGGAGAGGAGATGGCGGAATGACCCTGTATCAGATGTCTTTTGTTTATCGCGAGGACGCGCTGCGCTTCCGCATGCGCATCACGGCGCTGCGCGAGCAGGCCAAGGCCGCCCCGACGAGGGACGAGCGCGAGCGCTTCAAGCGGCGGATCCTGGAGCTGCAGCAGCTCCAGCGCCAGTCGCACGAGCTTGCGGAGCTGACGCGCCATTACTATGAGAGGGGGTACTGGCGCAGTGAAAAATACACCTTATAAGATACGCAACAACGAGATCTACGGTGATCTGACCGCCTGGCTCACCGCGCACGCCGGAGACAACGAGAGCGACCTTATGCGCCTCAAGCGCAACCTGCGCCTCGCGCGGGAAGAAGAGCTGACGCCCCGCCAGCGCGAGCTGCTGCGCCTGCGCTACGAGGAAAACATGACCGTAAGTGAGATCGCCGCAGCGATCGGTCGGGACAAGTCTACCGTTTCGCGCACGCTCTCCCGCGCACGCAGAAGGCTTTACAAATGTCTGCGATATGGGCTATAATAAAATAAAGAAGATTTGGAACTGAAACCCGCGCCGACACAAAAGCAGCGGCCGGTGCGACAAAAATGAGGAGGAAAGATCATGCTGCACAAAGCACTGCAAAACAAATGGGTGCGCGTCCTGATCGCGGTTTTTGCAACGTTTCTCTACGCGCTGGGCGTAAACCTTTTCATCGTGCCGATGGGGCTTTATTCCGGCGGTGTGGTCGGTCTCAGCCAGGTCATTCGTACACTGCTCATGCAGCATCTTGATCTGCCCGCGGGCGTGGACATCGCCGGTATTCTGTACTTTCTCATCAATATTCCGGTGCTGTATCTCGCCTGGCGCGACCTCGGCCGCGGTTTTTTGCTGCGCACGCTGATCTGTGTGGGCGCGTCGTCGTTCTTCCTGAGCGTGGTGCGCTCCCCCGCCGTGCCGATTCTGGAAGATCCGCTCGCCTCGTGCCTTGTCGGCGGCATTCTCTGCGGCTTCGCCCTTGGTCTCGCCCTTACCTGCGGCTGCTCGACCGGCGGACTGGACGTTGTCGGTCTGTGCCTGACCAAGCGCGGCAGCCGCTTCACCGTCGGGCGCTTTTCTCTGGGCTTTAACATCATACTCTACGTTGCCTGCGCGTTCCTCTTCGACCTGCGCACGGCCATCTATTCGGTCATCTACACGGTGTTCTGCGCGCTGTTTATCGACCGCGGACATCAGCAGAACATCAACGTGCAGGTGCTTATCTTCACCAAGGACACTGACCCCGCGCTGCCGCAGCGCATCATGTCCCGCATTGGCCGCGGCCTGACCTACTGGGAGGGCAAGGGAGCCTACACCGGCAGCGACATTCGCGTGCTCTGCGTCTGCGTGTCGAAATTTGAGACAGCAGACTTGCAGGAAACGGTGCACGAGATCGATCCGCACGCATTCTTTATCGTGCAGGAGGGCGTTCGCATCGGCGGCAATTTCATCAGAAAGATCTCGTAAGCCAAACACAGCAGCATCGGAAAAAGGGCGCGCAGCGCCCTTTCTTTTTCAGGGAGGAACATCGTATGGAACAGCACACAATGAAGGTCATCGCAAGGATCCGCTCCGACTTTCCCGAAAAATTCGGCATTCCGCGCCAGAGCGGACTTGTGCCGGAGCTGCGCTCAAAGATCGTCTTTGAACCGGAATTCCGCAATGCCGATGCGCTGCGCGGCATCGAGGGATTTTCACATCTCTGGCTCATCTGGCAGTTTTCCGCCGCCGTGCGCGACACCTGGTCGCCCACCGTCCGTCCGCCGAGGCTTGGCGGCAACGAACGCGTCGGCGTGTTCGCCACGCGCTCGCCGTTTCGCCCGAATGCCCTCGGCCTTTCCTGCGTCAAGCTAGAGGGTGTGCAGCACGAGGACGGGCTTGGCGATGTTCTGCTTGTCTCAGGCGCCGACCTGATGGACCTGACGCCCATCTATGACATCAAGCCCTATCTCCCCTATGCCGACGCGCACCCCGAAGCGCTCGGCGGATTTGCTCCCTTGCCAAAGGAAACGATCGCGGTCCGCTGCCCGCCGGAGCTTCTCTCTAAAATCCCAGAGGGACAGCGCAAGGCGCTGCTCGGTGTGCTTGCTCAGGATCCGCGCCCGCAATATCAGCACGACCCCGCACGCGAATACGGCATGAGCTTTGCCGGTTGGGACGTTCGCTTCCGCGTGAACGGCGATACCCTTGAGGTATTTTCTTTAGCGGAAAACAAGCATTGATAAAAATGCCGTTAAAGGAAAAACCTCTCTCGTTAAGCCGGTGTTAAGGCCGCTTCCAAACGCTTGATATGTTCTCTCCGTGCGCTATAATAGCGCCAGATTACATAAAAGGAGCGTATCCACCGATGGAAGTATCCAGCGCATTTGTTGTTGTCATGGGCATGGGCGTCACGTTTGTAGGTCTGTCCTGCATCATCTTTCTGACGCTGCTCATGGGCAAAATCTTATCCCGCCCCGAACCGCCGAAGGCTGAGCCTGTCGTTCCGGCAGCCCCTGCCGTCCCCGCAGACGGGTTGACGGACGAGGTCAAGGTCGCCATCATGGCGGCGATCGCGCAGCAGCCCGGCTTCAATATGGCGAACGTGACAAACGTCAGCATTCGCAAGATTTGAGTTTGTATTCCGCTTCTTCCTTTATACGGCAAAAGGGACGGCCAAGGCCGTCCCTTTTGCCGCAAAAAAATATTCGATTTAGCACAAAATTAGCGGCTCGTATGGTATAATAGGTGCGAATAGTATGCGGAGGCTTTCTCCGCGCCAATAATCAAGCGAGAAAGGGCAGCAATATGAAAACAAAGCCCAAGCACCTGCGCCATTTTTACGATTTTCTGCTCACCGTGGCAATTCTGGCAATCGCGACGATCCTCTGCACACTGCTGCGCAGACTCGATGACGGCAGCGGCTACGTCAACCTCATTTTTGTGCTGGCGGTCGCGTGCATCTCGCGTTGGACAGAGGGCTTTTTCTGGGGCACGTTCAGTTCGGTATCGGCCGTTCTCTTCGTCAACTTCGTCTTTACCTACCCCTATTGGGCGTTTAACTTTACGATCACCGGCTACCCGCTCACCTTCCTTGCCATGCTGACCGTTTCCATCATGATCAGCGCGATGAACACGCAGATCAAAAAGCAGGAAAAGCTGCGCCTCGAAACGGAAAAGGAAGCCGTGCGAGCCAATCTCCTGCGCGCCATGTCGCACGATATCCGCACGCCGCTCACCAGCATCGTCGGCAACACGGCGGCGATCCTTGACAACGAGGATTCCTTCTCCCCCGAGCAGAAGCGCCGCCTTCTTGAAGATGTGAACGAGGACGCCCAGTGGCTTATCCGTATGGTGGAGAACCTTCTTTCCATCACGCGCATGAGCGGCGGCCAGGCCAAGATCGAAAAGGAATGCGAGGCAGCGGAAGAAATCGTTGCCGTTTCGGTCAGCAAATTCACCAAGCGCTTCCCCAATATCCAAGTTACCGTTGAGGTGCCGGACGAGGTGCTGATGGTGCCGATGGACGCAACACTCATTCGTCAGGTCATGATGAACCTGCTGGAAAACGCCGCCATTCACGGCGGCAACGTCACGCAGATCCGTTTTCAGCTCTCGCGCGAGGGCAGCAGCGCCTGCTTTGCCATCAGCGACAACGGCATCGGCATTCCGAAGGAAAAGCTTCCGACGATTTTCGACGGTGGGCTTTCCGGCGTATCGCACAACAATTTCGACATGAAGAAGAACATGGGCATCGGCCTTTCCGTGTGCTATACCATCGTCAAGGCGCACGGCGGCACGATGACCGCAGAAAATCTGGAATCAGGCGGAGCGTGCTTCCGTTTCTATCTGCCGCTGGAGGAGGGCATCAACAGTGAAATTGAAGGATAAGGTCCTCGTTGTCGAGGACGAACAGAACATCAGCAACTTTATTTCGACGGTTCTCACCGCAAACGACTTTGACGTTCTTATGGCGCAGACGGGTGCCGAGGCGATCTCGATGATCACCTCTCACTGCCCCGATCTCATCATTCTCGACCTTGGCCTTCCCGATATGGACGGAATGAATATCCTCAAAGAGGTTCGCTCGTGGTCGAATCTGCCGATCATTGTCGTTTCGGCACGCACGCACGAGAGCGACAAGGTCACGGCACTCGATTTCGGTGCGGACGACTACATCGAAAAGCCGTTCGGCACGAGTGAGCTGCTCGCGCGCATCCGCACGGCCATTCGCCACACGCGCACGCCGCTCGACAACGGCGAGATCGCCCAGTCAGGCAAGTTCACCGTCCGGGATCTCACGATCGACTACGACAAGCACCATGTGCTCATCGACGGGCAGGACGTCCACCTGACGCTCAACGAATTCAAGATCGTGGCACTGCTCGGCAAATATGCCGGAAAGGTACTGACCTACGACTACCTCATCAAGCAGATCTGGGGGCCCAAGGCCAAGGCCGACAACCAGATCCTGCGCGTCAACATGGCGAATATCCGCCGCAAGATCGAGAAAAACCCCGCCTCGCCCGAATATATCTTCACGGAGATCGGCGTGGGTTATCGAATGCTCGAAAACGAAGCTTGATGATAGAGCCGCTCGCGGCTTTATGATACCAGGGCGCGTGCGCGCCCACACACAATCACGCAGACGACTCCTGCCATTTGGGGACGGCAGGGGTCTTTTGCGCATCATCGCACCGCGCAGGCAAGTCCCGCCGCATGATATAAAAAACATCAGCATACCCTCTACCAAAAGAATCTTGGGAGGATATGCTGATGTTTTTTCATTTCAAACGCAACCGGGCACAAAAAGCGGAACGAAAGCCGCCGCGCTTTCTCATTCTCAAGCGCAAATGGCTGACGCTGGCCGCAGCGGGGCTGGCCGCGGCGGCGATCTTCGCCGCCGTCAATTATCCTGCCGCCGTCAGTGCGTCGACTGCAACGCGGCAGCTGCCCATCTACTGTGTGCAGCGCGACCAGAAGGTCTGCTCCATCTCGTTCGATGCAGCCTGGGGCGCGGACAACACGCAGAAAATTCTTGACGTGCTGAGCGAGTACGGCGTAACGTGCACCTTTTTCGTCGTGGGCAACTGGGCGGATCAGTACCCCGAGCAGGCGAAAGCCATCGTCGAAAGCGGCAACGAGCTGATGAATCACTCCAACGCGCACGACCATTTCAATGCCCTCTCCGCTGACGCGATCATTGCGGACGTGAATACCTGCAACGATAAGATCGAAGCGCTGACCGGCGTTCGCCCGACGCTCATTCGCTGCCCGTTCGGCGAATATGACGACCACGTGATCTCCGCCATTCGCTCGATCGGCATGGAGCCGATCCAGTGGGATGTGGAAGCGTTGGCAGCGCCTGGAAGCGCCCGCGGCACAAGCGATACGCGCGCCTTCTGCCGGTTATCCGGGCCAGAAGGCAGGTTCAAAATCCAATTGTTGCAGATACGTCGCCGGATTCATATTTTCCTTAACAGAGTCTTAGTCGTCCCCCATTTGCTGCCCGAAAATATCTCTCGCTTTAAGCGCGATGGATACTTTTTCAATAAATTCATAGTCATCTAAATTCAGCAGGTTTTTTGCCTGACCGATCCGAAATCGGACTGTATTTTCATGCTTTCCCACCTTGCCTGCCGCTCTTTTAACATCTCCGTTGCATTCAAGGTATACAGAAACCGTTTCCAAGAGGTCCTGCTTTATTAGCGGGTCAAGAATGCTGCTGCAAAAATTCCTCAGGATTTGATGATTCTTCAGCGGCAGCAGCAACTGATAGACAGACAGCGCATCATATCCCATTGGAGATTTTCCCAATACTCCTCCTATTTCGTCCGCCGAAAGGGCCTGGCGAAATGCAGAAGAAAACTGCTTTACTCCCGCCGCAACCGAGCTGTACCCCATGGAATGCTCTGGCGCATAATAAGAAAAAATCGGCGTCATCTGCTGCAGTATATTGTTGATTTCCCTCTGCCCCTGACAAGGCAGCACAAAAAAGGCTCCCTCCAAATATTTAAAAAGAGGCACTTTGAATTGTATCGCCACATCTTTCTTCAGCATTTGAAGCCGCCGATGACTCAGGCCCTGAAAGGTCGCATGCACAACGATGTAGTCAGATTGAACATGCGGTGCAAGGTGCCGGTAAATGTTCCGCTGCTCAGCATCAGAAAGTTCCTTGCTCAGCAGGTGGAAAATTTTATTTTCCAGTAATAACTCTGATTGATCTGATATGATGAGTTCAGAAATGTCATGTATGAGCGCACCATAAGGAACTGTCCCGTCAATGTGAATAATCGGAAAATCCCGCGAATCGGCAAGTTCGATCACACTTTGCGGAAACTGCGGCAGAAACTCATTCAGCGCAATGCAACAAGCACTTCCCATCTGAATATAAAACGAAATTGCATCATATATCTTTGCCTCCATATCTTTATTCATATAGAAGCTACAGATAAAAGCATCTCCGCTTAAAATCAAGTCGGCATCCACAAGGGGATTGATCGGACAATCTGTAAAGTTGATCCGCAAAACCTCCCGGTCAAGCCCATTCTTCCCTGCAATTACCTTGGCAGAGTTAAGAATATCCAGCTGTAAAACATCGCTTACCGTAACGCTCACAACAAGCACCTCCTTGCCTTTAATTATGCATCAGTATAATCAAGCCTTTCCAAGATGTCAAATTATACTTGCAGAATAAATGGAAAATTATAAAAATTACAGAAATTTAAATCAAATTTTGTACTATGGCACATTGAAGCGCCTTTGCATATATCTTATAATTTTGTCAAGCAATCCGCAAGGTAATTGTTCAAAATAGACAAATTTTTGGAGGTGCTTCTTTATGAAAAAACTAACGCTTCAGGAAATCAAGGACACTTTGGTTGGCTGCACCATTCTTGGTACAGGCGGCGGCGGCTCTTTAGAGAGCGGGTTAGAGGCCGTCGAAAAAGCCTGGAACGCCGGGCACGAGTTCAAACTGCTCTCCTTCGATGAAATCAACGATGACAGCTACTATGCCAATCCTTATTATTGCGGTTCTATCGTCCCCAAGGGCGATAACAGCCAGAAACGCGGAGACGAGATTGCCACGTCGGTGAAGGCTCTGGAAGAGTACATGGGCGTTCAGTTCGAAGGCCTTGTTTCGATTGAGTATGGTGGCGGAAACACCGGCGCAGTCATGGCCGCCGCAGCTCGTACGGGCAAATACATTGTCGATGCAGATGCAGCCGGCCGCGCAGTGCCGGAGCTTCAGTTTTCCACTTATTATGTGACGGAAAATCCCATCACGCCTTTCTCCGTCGGTACTTCATTCGGCGACATGGCGATCGTCACAAACGTAGAAAATGATGCTCGCGCAGAAGCGCTCTCCCGCTATATGGCAATCGGATCCGGCGGCTTGGTTGGTATGACCGATCACCCGATCAAGGGCGACAAGCTGCGTCACGCAGTCATTCCCAATGCATTGACGTATGCAGCTACTGTTGGTCGTGCCCAAAGAGAAGCCGTTGAGCGCGGTTCCGATCCCATTCAGGCGATCCTGGACACCGGAAAGGGTAAGCTGCTTTTCCAGGGAACCGTCACCGGCGAGTCCGAATGGGGCATCAAGGAGGGCTTTACCGTTGGCACGATTCACATTGCCGGCGAAGGCGCTTTTGCACACCAGACTTCAAAAATCTGGTACAAGAACGAGAACATGGTAATGTGGATCGACGATAAGGTAAATCTCACTTGTCCGGATCTCATTTGCGTGGTGGAAAAAGCTACCGGCTACCCCATCACCAATCCGAACTGCGTCGAGGGAATGGAGGTTGCCGTTCTCGGCTTCCACTGCCACGAGCTCTGGACGCGCGAACGCGCATTGGAGATTCTTAATCCCCGATTCTTTGGATTTGATATGGACTGCGTCTTCCTTCAGGACTGATCGCACAAACCTGCAACGAACTCTTATGATTTAGGGAATGAATTTGTACCGAAATGGACAAGCACTCTTTTTACGCCAACATCTTGCAAAGGGCGGCCTATTTCGGTACAATTCAAACCCAAGCAGTAGATTCGATCACAGTAGGGAAGAATCATCATATGAGGCAGAAATAGCCAAATGACGTATTGCGGGAGGCAATAATATGAGTAATAACACTGCAACCAAGGCTTCGTTGGAAGAAAAGTACAACGACTACGAAAAAACTCCAGTCCCCGAAACCGCCAGACAAACTTGGTATCAGCAGGGCATGGTATGGCTTGGCGCGGGATTTGGCCTGAGCGGATTAGCTACCGGCGGTGTGCTTGCCGACGGTCTCTCTTTCCGGGATATGCTTTTAGTCAGCATAATCGGATCTATTATCATCACCATCATCGGTACTCTCAATGCTCTTGTTAGTGAGCATACCCATCTTTCTACTTCTTTTACCTGTCGCCGCTCCTTTGGTATAAAGGGTGCCAAGATCATCGGCATTATTCTCTGCATCTCCAACTTTGGTTGGTACGCATTTCAGGCAGACCTGTTCGGTACAACGATTGCTTCTGTCATCAAGCACGTTAACGGAAGCTCTGTCAATTCTGTGATTTTTACAATTATCGGTGGTATCACCATGTCGCTGACCGCCATTTTCGGATTTAAGGCGATCAAGCTTCTCAGCGAAGTGGGCTTGCCGCTGCTTGCGGTTCTCTGCGTCATTGCCGTTTGGAAAACAAGCTCCATGATTTCTTTCGGCGACATCTGGAACGCCGGGCCGGTCAGCACGCCGATCACCATTCCCATGGGTGTCGCCGCCGTCGTCGGTTCCTTTGCCGTAGGTGTTACAATGGTAGGTGACTTCAGCCGCTTCTCTAAGTCCAAGCGGGACTGCATGATCGGCGTAAGCATCGGTCATTGCTGGGGATACATTCCCATCTTAATGTGCGGCGCATTCTTCAACTACGCTTTCCACAACTGGAATATCGTGGAGATTATGATTCTGTCCCTCGGCTTGGGCCTGTTCGGCGCTCTTGTGTTGATTATCGGTCAGTGGACCACGAACGACAACAATCTGTACACCAGCGTACTGGGTCTTATGAATACTCTGGACGGTATCAGCAAAGTCCCCCGCATGCGCCTGACCCTCATTGTCGGTTTGATCAGCACTGCAATTGCTGCAGTTGGCTTGTATAAATACTTTGTGACTTTCCTCTCTTTGTTAGGCGTGTTCATAACCCCGATCGGCGGTATCCTGATCGCTGACTTCTATATCTGCAACCGGAAAAACTATGACGGCGGCGACGTTCCTCAGGGCATCAAGTGGGACGCCATTGTGTCGTGGGCTGTGGCTTCGTTTGTCGGCGTTACCATGACGGCTCGCCCCGTGGGGCTTGGTTGGTTTGTCGCGGTGGGTGATGTGATCCCCGTTCCCCTGATCTGCATTGCAGTCGCTATGGTGCTGTACGTTGTAAGCCAGAAGCTCCAGAACCGGAAGCTCCAGAATAAGGCTGGTGCAGTTTAATGGACAGCATGCAGCGCGTTCTTTCTTACTTCCGTGAAATCTGCAGCATTCCCCGGCGCTCCGGCGATGAATCAAACGTAGCGCAGTATTTAATCGAAACAGGAAAGCGCCTCGGTCTGGGTGTTGATCAGGACAGCTGCGGAAACGTGGTTCTTCGTAAGACGATTTCCCAAGCAACGCCACCTACAATTCTCCAGGCTCATATGGATATGGTATGGGAATCGACGGGAACTCCTTATCAAAAGGGCGTATCATTGCGCGAAACCGATGAATGTCTCCACGCAGTCGGTTCGACCTTAGGCGCAGATAACGGAATCGGAATGGCTCTGATCCTCGCACTGATGGAAGACGACACGGTACAGAATATCGAGGGTCTTTTTACAGTAGACGAAGAAACCGGTATGACCGGTGCCAAAGAATTGGACGCATCTCTTGTTTCCGGTACCCGGCTGATCAATCTGGACAGTGAAACAGAAGGGACATTCACCATCAGCGCCGCAGGCGGTCTCAACATCATTTTGAATGCCTCCGTTGAATGTCATAAGCAGTCGCGGTTTCATAACCCCAAGGTCCTCAAGCTCTCTGTATCCGGCCTAAAGGGCGGCCATTCCGGTCTTGATATTGGAACCCCGCACCTCAATGCCATTCAGATTTTGGTTCGCTGGCTTCGCAGCTGCCCCGCTTCAAACTGGGAATTGCTCGAACTGCACGGCGGTACACGTTCCAATGCGATTCCAGTTTGCGCAGAAGCCCTCATTCAGGTCGGCGATACATCTTCAGAAGAAGAATGGAAGCTTGCCGCCAGCGCAATCACCGCTCAGGCAGAATCTGTGGATCACGGGATTCTTCTTCAGACTTCATTTGAGGCACCGATCTGCAAGCAAGCGTATACGGATTCCTTCCGCGATCAACTGCTCTCTACGCTTGCCGCCCTGCCTCACGGTGTATTGCAACGTACCCCGGAAATAATCCAGCTTTCCAGCAATTTAGCCACTGTCCGTCAGCTTGGCGATAATGTTGAAATTGTGGAAAGCCTGCGTGCTTCTTCTCAGGCGTTGCTCAGCGAAGGAAGAGACCTCGTCGTTCACACCGCTGACCGCGCATCGTTTCAATCTTCTCAGCAGGATTACTATCCGCCTTGGGAATCTGCAAAAGATGTTCCGCTGCACGCACTGTTTGCACAAACCTATCAATCATTATTTCAGCAGCCCTGCATTATGGAAAATGTTCATGCCGGTGTTGAATGCAGCATTCTCCAGGAACGTTGCCCCTTCATTCAGGAAATGATTTCTATCGGCCCAACCATTCGCTATGCGCATACAGTTCAAGAAAACGTAATTCTTTCCTCGATCGACAGGGTATACCAGTTGTTAAAAGCAGTGCTGCGGCAGCTTTCTAACTAAAGTAAGGAGAGCAAGCCCATTTCGTGCTTGCTCTCCTTGTACTTTTTCTCATGCTGAAATGCAATTGTCCCCTTACTCCTCTTCCCGCTCCGGCCGGTGCCGTTCCGCAGGGTGCAGCAAAAAGCTCCTCATGTAAAGCGCGTCGCCCGTGCAGTGGAAATCGAAGGTCATGCCATCGCCGGAGTCGGTCGATACGCCGATCTCCGCCTGCTTGGCAATGTGGTAGTGCGAGCGGATACCGCTTTTGAAATAATCTCGGGTGTAGTTCTTCTCTCCGTTCAAGGGGTACATTTCCCGCAGCTTTTGCAGCGAGCGGCTGTCGGGGTCAAAGTAGAAATAAGTGCCGATCACGGAGGCAGAGGGCTTGAGATACTGCCGCATCCGATCGAGATAGAAATCGTCGGCGTAGATGCCGTATTCGTTCGTGCTGCAATAGTCGATCAGCAGGTCGACGCAGCCCTTTCGCAGCGGGAAGGTAGTGTTGTCCGCTGCCGCAATGTAAAGGATCTCCGGCTTTGCGGGCAGGCGGTCGATGTAGCCCTTATAAAGCTCAATGATCGCGGGGAACTTGTCCTGCACCACATAGATGTTGCTTGGATCGATCTGCGTCAGCTTCTTGTAAAGGGCGAAAAACGAGTTCAGGTGCGTTTCCATCACAACGCTGCCGCTCGGCAGGGAAAGCTCCTTGATCCGCGTCCCCATCCAGTTGTAAGACTTCTGGATCAATGACACCAGCTCGCTCGGCGCGCTGCGGTACAGTTCGCGGTCAATGTCCGGTTCGTCAAAGGGGTACTTTTCCTCGCACTCGGCGTAGACGATCCCGTTGCGGATCTCCGCACGGTAGCCGCAGCTACAGTGGAGGTCGGCGGAAAAAATAGCGGACATATCCATATCTGCCTTGCTGATCTGGAACGCACCGCCGCAGCGCGGGCAGCACAGCAGTGAGAGCGCGCGCAGCGGCACGCCGGTCGGCGCAAGAGCGCTGCCATGCGGCGCCGCCGCCTGGCGGTTCAGCTCATCAATGAACTCGTTGATCTCTTCTTTGTAGTGCTGATACCGCACACGCTGATCCTCTAACTGTTTCTGATGTGTGCGCAGCAGCGCCACGCAGTCCTCCACCGTGTCCTGCTCCACGCCGCTCGACACGCGCTCGAGCGAGAGCAGCCTGTGCGCCGTTTCGAGGGAAAGCCCCCACTTTTTGAATTGCACGATTCTCTCTAACGTATGGCAGTCCTGTTCATCGAAAAGGTACTGCGTTCCCTCGCCGTCTGGTACGATCAATCCTCTGCGGATATAATAGCGGATCGTGGAGACCGGAACGCCGGAACGTTTAGATGCCTCACCGATTCTCATTTTATTTTTCTCTCCTATCTCTAATAACAGCAGGCGTACAGTATCTTATTCGTATTTTATCATGCAAAAAAGAGAATTTCAAATTCATTTTTTATAAAGATAAAGCTCACTCCACCTTTTGGCCAAATATCGGCAAAAGGTAAAGTGAGCTTATCTGTAGCGCGTGAAACGAAAAAAACGGTCTCTTGACATGAACGCGGATTTTCGACTTACAATAGGCTTCACAGTCAAATAACTTTTTAGAAATGATAAGGAGTGAATGCTATGCCGTCGATCAAACTTCCGCCGAGCGAGGCGATAGATGACCTGTACCGCGCCATTCTGAGCCTTCGCAACGAAGATGAGTGCCATCTTTTTTTCGGTGACCTCTTCACCCGTCAGGAATTGTCCCTTTTTTCGCAGAGGCTGCAAGTTGCACGAATGCTGTCGGACGGCTGCACCTACGGCGCTGTGCGCTCGCAGCTGTCAACCAGCAGTTGTACCATCACGCGTGTCAACACAAACCTGCAATTCGGTACCGGCGGCTATCAGCTCATTCTTGAACGGCTGAACACCGCCGGCACACAGACAGACGAACAGGATCTAAGTCTTAGATGAACTGCGAAACAATGACCGCAGCGATCATCAGAGGAATGTTGAAAGCGATGAAGGTCGGCACGCAGGTATCCCAGATGTGATCGTGCTGACCGTCGGCATCCAGACCGGACGTGGGGCCGAGGGTGGTATCGGACGCGGGGGAACCGGCGTCACCGAGAGCCGCAGCGGCGCTCATCAGCAGGATGGTAGCAGCGGGAGAGAAGCCGATGTGATCGCAGAGGGGCACGAAGAGGACAGCCAGAACGGGGACAGTACCGAAGGAGGTACCGATACCCATGGTGACCAGAAGACCGATGAGGGTGATGACGATCGCAGCGATGAGCTTGCTGCCGCCCATGATGGAAACGCCAGCTTCGACCAGCTCATTAACACCGCCGGTCGCCTTGATGACGGTAGCATAACCGCCGGCGATGAGCATAACGAAAGCAATCAGACCCATGAGCTTCACGCCGCCGGCGAGCTGCTCGTCGATCTCGTTCCAGGGAATAGCGCGGAAGACGATCATGACGGCGAGACCGGCGAGGGAGGACAGAGCGAGGTCTTCGGTGAGGACCTGAGCGACAACGACGACGACGATAGCAGCCATGGTCACATAGTGACGGTAGCCGAGCTCGCCGGTGACGGCATCGGATGCGGAGGTATCAGCCTCGATCATCTGATAGTCGCGGGGCTTACGATAGAGCACGAACACGGCGATCAGCAGACCGATGAGCATGGCCAGAGCGAGCACCCAGTTGACCTTGGCGACGTCGTTGACAGTGACGGCCATGCCGTTAGCGGTCAGGTTATCGCTGATGATGGTCTGGAAGATCAGTCCGAAGCCAAAGGGAATGGCAATGTAGGGAGCCTTATGACCGAAGGCAAGGCAGCAAGCCACAGCGCGGCGGTCGAGGCGCATCTTGTTCATCAGCACGAGCATGGGAGGAATCAGGATGGGGATATAAGCGATGTGAATGGGGATGAGGTTCTGAGACAGGCAGGCGATCAGGGTGATCATGCCGAGAAGCACGAGCTTCTTGGTGCCAATGATCTTGCTCAGCTTCTTGGAGACAATATCGGCAAGGCCGGTGGTAGCGATCGCCGTAGCGAAGGTACCGAGCAGGATGTAGGCAAGAGCGGTGGTCGCGTTGCCGGAGAAACCGGACGTGAGCAGCTTCATAACACTGTCGCCCTCAGCGGCGTAGATGGGGATACCACCGGCAAGACCGCCGGCGATACAGGCGACCAGCATGGCGAGCAGAACGTTCAGCTTCAGAAGGCTGAGTACGCACAGCACGATGACCGATATGGTCACGGGGTTGGTTAAAATACTCATAGATTTCCTCTCTCTCTGTTTTTGTCGATTTGTTTTTCTCCAGTTTTGCGCGGAGCAGGCAGGCGGTGTCTGTCAGGCCGCTTGCCACACAATATATTTTAGCATGTGTTTTATGCAAATACAACAAATTCAAGTGAATTGACAGGCACTTGTTTTGTGCATTGTAGCACCGGTGCACCGATGCACTAATGCAGGAAAGTAATGTGCTGCCTCTATACGATAACACGTGCAAAATGCGAAATGATACGTTATGATAGTCACACCCATAGCATAGCAATGTATATCTTTTGCCATTAGGTATACTTGCATCTCTCTTGAATGCACACAGAGGAGTGAAAAGCGGGCACTTTTCACTCCTCTGTGTGTTTTTTCTTTTTTTCTAAAACAAACGATATCATTTGCACTATACAAATTGTAAATTCTATTCACCAAATGCTTTATTTATGAATTTTTATATTGCAAGAGCTGCTTTCTTGTGGTAAAAATATAGCATACACTTTACTAAGGTGGTGAGCTTTCATGCCAACTGTGCAGCAAATGATTGAGCTGAGCGATACTCTGACGAAAACGCAGACGCGTATCTTCGAATACATGCTCAACCACCCGGAGGCCGTTTGCTACGACACCCTGCGCAATACCGCCGAGCGCATCGGCGTAACGGAGGTTTCCGTGCTCAAGGTTTGCCGCAAGCTCGGATGCAGCGGCTATGCCGAGATGAAAGAGGTGTTCCGGCATTACGTCGGCGAACGGCTGAAGGACTCCTTTGACCGCAGCTACACATTGGAAACGGTGGACGACCGTTCCCGCAGCGACCGCGGCGCGCTGCTGCGCTCGATGTTCGAAGCCGAGCAGCAGGGGATCACCGCGCTGGCCGCCTCGATCGGCGAGGAACAGATCTTCGACTGCGCACAGACGTTAATGAACGCGCGCGAGGTGCTGCTCTTCGGTCACGATGTTTCCAAGGTGATGGCAGACTACTTCGCCCACCGCCTGAACTACCTTCGCATCAAGGCGTCAAGTCTCAAGCTCGGCGACAGCGACACGGTGAAAACCTCGCTCTCTATGGCAAACGAAAACGACGTGATCGTGCTCTTTTCGTTCCCGCCGTACTATGAGCCGGTATCCAACGTGGCCCGTTACGCCGCCTATCGCGGGGCGACGATCATCACGATCACCGACAGCAGCGCCTCCCCCGCCGTCACAGACGGGCCGTTCAATTTCATCTGCGGCACCAAGACCAAGTTCTTCTTCAACTCGCTCACCGCGCCGATCTCGCTGATCAACGTGCTCACCTCCTGCATCGCCTTGGAAATGGGCCCGGCGCTCGATCGGATCCTGGAGGAGGAGCTGAGCGTATCCCGCTTTATGAGCGGAGAAATTCCAGAAGAAAGTGAGCATCTGAAATGATAACTCTGATCCAGAATGCAGACGTTTACGCCCCCCGCCACCTGGGTATGCGCGACGTACTGCTCGAGGGCGGAAAGATCGCCCTCATCGCTCCCTGCAGGGAGATCCCCTCTCGCTTTCCCACGCTGCAAACGGTCGACGCGGCAGGCAAACCGCTCGTCCCCGGATTCATTGATCTGCACGTTCACATCACGGGCGGCGGCGGTGAGGACGGCTTCTCCTCCCGTGCGCCGGAATCCCGCCTGACGGATTTTATCACTGCCGGCGTCACCACCGCCGTGGGGCTTCTCGGAACGGACGGCATCGCCCGCAGCCTGGAAACGCTTTATGCCAAGGCGCACGCCCTGACGGAAGAGGGCATGGACTGCTATATGCTCACCGGCGCCTACGGCTACCCCTCCCCCACCCTCTGCGGCAGTGTGGAGCGGGATCTCGTTCTCATCGACCGCGTTGTGGGCGCAAAGATCGCGCTTTCTGACCACCGCAGCTCCGAGATCACCTATGAAGAATTGCTGCGGCTGGCAAGCGCGGTTCGCCGCGGCGGACTGCTGAGCCGCAAGGCAGGGCTGCTGACCATTCACATGGGCGACGGAAAAGAGGCTCTTTCCAAGCTCTTCCGTGCATTGAAAGAATCCGAGGTGCCGCTGAGCACCTTCCTTCCGACTCATGTCGCGCGCAACAGCGCGCTGCTCGAGGAAGCGATAGCGTGGATCAAGGCGGGCGGGCAGGCCGATTTCACCGCCGGCGAGACCTCCTCCGGCGGCACGGCGCACCTGATGGCATACGCCATGGACAAGGGCGCCGACAGCAGCCGCATGACGCTCTCGAGCGATGCTTTCGGCAGTCAGCCGCGCTTTGACGAGCAGGGCCGATGCACGGGGCTGAGCTACAGCACGAGCCGCGTGCTGCACGATGAGCTTGTAAATCTTGTGCAGCGTGAAGGCTTCCCGCTGGAAACCGCCCTCACCTTTATCACCTGCAATCCCGCGCGCGTGCTGCGGATGGAAGCGCAAAAGGGCTGTATCGCCGAGGGCGCAGACGCGGATCTCGTCCTTCTCGGGCAGGCGCTCAGCATCGACGGCGTCTTTGCCCGCGGCAGACAAATGGTCAAAAACGGTCAGGCGATCGTCAAGGGTCGCTTCGAATAAACGATCGGAGGAATTATGATGAAAAAAATCCTATCCCGTACAGTGTCCATCGCACTCGCGATGCTTTTGACGGTCTCCTGTCTGAGCGGCTGCGGTTCCAAGAGCGTGAATACCGCAGAGTATCTTGGCACTTATTCTACCGATGTCACCTCCCTCATTCCCTTCTACCTGCCCGACACCACGGGCAAGAAGGTCATCTCCAACGTCATCGACGGTCTGATCGAGACCGACCGCTTCGGTGCCTTCGTTCCTTCGCTCGCTGAAAGCTGGGAGCACAACGACGATTACTCCGTCTGGACGTTCCACCTGCGCAAGGACGCCAAGTGGTACGACAGCAAGGGCGCAGAGGTCGCGCCCGTCACCGCGCAGGACTTTGTAGACGGCATGCGCTTTGTTGCCGACCATAAGAAAACCAAGAGCGACATGTCCATCATCAAGAGCGTGATCGCCGGCCTCGGCGAATATTACGACACGCTCGTTGACTTTGACGACCCCAACCTGGCACCGAGCAAAAAGCCCGAAGGCCCGCGCGAAAAGCTGGAAGCACAGTTCGACGACACCGTCGGCGTCAAGGCGCTCGACGAGTACACCGTCCAGTACACGCTGACCGCGCCCGTGCCGTATTTTGAATCCTTCCTCGTCACTGAGATCTTCCTGCCCAACCACAAGGAGTTCTCCGACCAGTGCGGCACCAAGTTCGGCACCTCCCCCGACCAGCTCCTTTACTGCGGCGCTTACATTCTCCAAAGCTGGCAGCGCAACAAGGAATTTGTCATGGTCAAGAACGAAAACTACTACGATGCCGACAAGGTCAGCGTGGAAAAGATCGTTCTCCAGAAGATCACCGACGGCGCCGCCACGGTCGAAATGTTTAAGCGCGGCGAGCTGACCGGCACCTCCCTCACGGGCGATCAGGTCGAGCATTACATGCAGGACCCCGAATGGGGACAGTATGTGACGCTGCGCGACAAGTCCTCCGTCAACTTCTGGTTCTTCCCGAACTTCGAAAGCCCCAACAGCGAGTTCAACGCCTTCGTGCAGAACGAAGACTTCCGCCTCGCGCTCTATCACGCGCTCGACCGCGTGACCATTGCGCAGCTCTACAATCCCTATGACACCGAGGATATGCTGACCAACCTCATCTGCCCCGAGGACGTCTGCTACAATGAAAACGGCATCGACTACACCGATTACGCTCCCCTCAAGGAGATCAAGGAGCGCGGCGCCGCCACCTACGATCCCGCTCTTGCAAAGGAGTACTTTGAAAAGGCGCTCAGCGCGGTGACCGACGGCAGCGGCAACATTCGCGGCGCAAGCGCCGGCGAGGTCAAGATGGGACGTACCTTCTCGTTCCAGACCGACGGTAAGCTGCCGCTCCAGCTGGTCTACGTACACGGCGCGTCCTCCGACGAGGTCTCCATGGCGCAGATCATCAAAATGAACCTTGAAGAGGTCTTTGGCAGCGAGAATGTCGAGATCATCCTCTCCCAGTTCACGGGCGACAAGTACAATGACGTCATCGCTCCGGGCAACTTTGACTTTGCCTATGATAACTACAGCTTCAAATATGCCGATCCTCTCTCCCAGCTCGACCGTCTGACGACGGGCGGCGCCGTCAACGACGGCCGCTACTCTCTGCCGCAGTTCGACGCGCTGGTGAAGGAGGCCAGTGAAAAGCTCGTCGCCTCCGAGCGCTATGAACTCTTCGCCCAGGCTGAAGGCATGCTCATCAATGGCGGCTACATCATTCCGTGGGAGAGCGGCGGCGGCACTTACGGCATGACCCGCGAGATCCCGTTCACCGCGCCGCGCGGCGGCTTTGGTCTCTCCCGCTTCAAGTACAAGGGCATGCAGCTTTCCGAAGAGCCCATCTCGGCCGAGCAGTACAAGCAGCTGGAAGATGAGTTCTATGAGCAGCTGCTCAAGAGAAATGCCGGCTGAGACGCCGCCGTACCGATATAAAGGGTGGTAACATGGCTAAATATATCTTTAAGCGGACTTTGCAATCCCTGCTCAGTGTTTTCATCGTGGTATTCGTTGTATTCCTGCTGCTGCGCCTGATGCCGACCGACGGCTACTTCACGCGCGACGACTACCAGAACATGAGCGAGGCCGAGCGCGAGATGTACCTTGAGGACATCGGCGCTGTCGGCAATCCGATCAAGCTTTTCGGCAAATTCATGGTCGACCTCTTCCACGGCGACCTCGGCGAGTCCTACGTGCTCCAGCCCCACCGCGCCATTTCGGATATTCTGGCGGAAAAGATCCCCTATTCGCTCTACTTTGGCGTAGTGAGCATGCTCATCTCGCTGGTTCTCGGACTTCTGATGGGCATGGCAATGGCCAAGGGCAAGGGCGGCCTGCCGGATGCGCTGGGCACGGGCTACGTGGTCATCGTGCGCGCCGTGCCGAGCCTTATCTATCTTTTCCTGCTCCAGATCGCCATCACGGGTCTTTTCAAGATCCCCATGATGTTCAGCGAGCGCAATCCCGTCACCTGGATCCTGCCGACGATCTCGCTCTCGCTTTCGAGCATCGCCTGGTATGCCATCTGGCTGCGCCGGTTCATGGTAGATGAGGAAAACCGCGACTATGTCAAGTTTGCCCGCAGCAAGGGCATGAGCGACTGGAAGCTGATGAAGTCCCACGTGCTGCGCAACGCGCTCGTGCCTCTCGCGCAGTATTTCCCCCTGCAAATGCTTCTGACGATCTCCGGCTCCCTCGTGATCGAAAGCCTCTATTCCATTCCCGGCATGGGCGGCCTTCTCGTGGAAGCCATTCAGGAGATGGACAACTCTCTTGTTCAGGTGCTTGTCATTCTGTATTCAACTCTGGGCGTGCTCGGCGTGTTCCTCGGTGATATTCTGATGGTATTTCTGGATCCGCGCATCCGCCTTACGGAAAAGGAGGAGGGATAGTCATGAATGCTGCAAAGCCAAATCTCAAGGTCTCGCTGAGCGAGAGCATGTTCGAACGCATTCCCTTCGACTACGAAAAGAGCGAGCTGACCGGCTACTCCAACTACTCCTACTGGCACAGCACCTTCCGTACCTTCTTCAAGCAGCGCAGCTCCACGGTGCTGCTGGGCATCATGTGCGCGTTTGTTGCGATGAGCCTGCTCTACCCGCTCATCAGCGAGCTGATCCCCGGCTGGGAAACGAGCTACCGCAACCCGAACTTTGCCCAGACCGGCAGCGCCATGTGGAACCTCTCCCCCTGCAAGGAGCACTGGTTCGGCACGGACAACATCGGCCGCGATATGTGGGCGCGCACCTGGTACGGCACGCGCACCTCGCTGCTGCTGGGCTTTGTGATCGCGTTTTTCGACGTGACGCTCGGCACGATCGCGGGCGCGCTGTGGGGTTACGTGCAGCGCATCGACCGCTTCATGACGGAGCTTTACAACATCGTCACCAACATCCCGCAGACGGTCTATCTGGTGCTCTTCACCTACATTCTGCGTCCGAGCTTCTGGACGATCGTGCTCGCCATGTGTCTGACCGGTTGGCTCTCCATCGCGCGCTTCGTGCGAAACCGCGTTGTCGCCATCCGTGAAAATGAGTACAACATTGCCTCCCAGTGTCTCGGCACGCCGCTCTCCCGCATTCTGCTGAAAAACATCGTGCCGTATATCGTCAGCATCGTCATCATGGAGGTCGCGCTGACGATCCCCTACTCCATCGGCTCCGAAGTTTTTCTCAGCTACATCAACCTCGGCCTTCCGCTCGACGTTGTGTCGCTCGGCAACCTTGTCTCCGTCGGCAAGAACAGCTTTGAGGTCTATCCCTTCCAGCTGATCTATCCGACCATCATCCTCTCGTTCGTCACGGTGTCGTTCTATATCGTGGGCAACCGCTTCGCGGACGCCTCCGACCCGCGCAATCACATTTAAGGAGGAACGCAGCTATGGCAAATACGATTCTCAGCGTCCGCGACCTCCGCGTCAATTTCAGCCTGCGCGGCAAAACGCTCACCGCCGTGCGCGGCGCGAGTCTCGATCTCTATGAAAACGAAACGCTCGCCATCGTCGGCGAGTCCGGCAGCGGCAAGAGCGTGCTGACCAAGACGCTCATCGGCATGACCGACAAAAACGGTACGATCGTCGGCGGCAGCATCGACTTCAAGGGCACCCGGCTCGACTGCCTTGCGGAAAAAGACTGGCTCGCCATTCGCGGCAAGCGCATCGCCATGGTGTTTCAGGACCCGATGACGGCGCTCAACCCGCTCAAAACCGTCGGCGAACAGATCCGCGAGATGATCACGCTGCACTCCGACCTCAGCAAGGACGCCTCCACGGAAAAGGCGAAAAAGCTGATGGAGCAGGTCGGCATCTCCTCTGACCGCTACGGGAAATACCCGCACGAGTTTTCCGGCGGCATGCGCCAGCGCATCGTCATCGCGACCGCGATCGCCGCCGACCCCGAGGTGCTCATCTGCGATGAGCCCACCACCGCGCTCGACGTGACGCTGCAGGCGCAGATCCTCCGGCTGCTGCGCGATATTCAGCGCAGCATGGGACTAAGCGTGATCTTCATCACGCACGATCTCGGCGTGGTGGCAAATATCGCCGACCGCGTGGCCGTTATGTACGCCGGCGAGATCATCGAAACGGGGCCGACAGAGGAAGTCTTTTCCTGTCCCGTCCACCCCTACACCCGCGCCCTGCTCCGCGCACTGCCGCAGCTCGGCGTCAAGGGGCAGGCATTGTTCGCCATTCCCGGCACGCCGCCGAATCTCTACAACGACATTCAGGGCGACGCCTTCTACCCCCGCAACCCGGAGGCCATGGAGATCGACCGGCTGGAAGAGCCGCCGATGTTTTCCGTTTCTCCCGGGCACACGGCAAAAACATGGACGATGCACCCCATGGCCATTCAGAAATGGGGCGACCCGCGCGACTACCGCACCCCCGGTCTTGGCAGAGCGCCCGCCGCACCCGAGCTGTATGCGCCGCGCAGCGACGAGCCGCTGCTCTCGGTCAGGGATCTCTCGATCGACTTCGGCTCCGGCAAAAAGGTCTTTCATGCCGTCAATGGTGTGTCCTTCGATGTGTACCGCGGGGAGACGTTCAGCCTCGTCGGTGAATCCGGCAGCGGTAAAACGACTATCGGCCGCGCCATTATGAAGATCATTCCCACCGCCGGCGGCGAGATCCTCTACAAGGGCACGCGCGTCAACCGCCGCTTCAGCCGGGAGGAGATCAAGCAGTACCGCCAGCAGGTGCAGATGATCTTTCAGGATCCCATGGCAAGCCTGAATGAGCGCGCCAAGGTGGATTACATCATCTCCGAAGGACTTTATAACTTCAACCTCTTCGAAAACGAAGCCGACCGCAAGGCCAAGGTCTCCCGCGTCATGCAGCGCGTGGGGCTGCTGCCCGAGTTTGCCAGCCGCTTCCCGCATGAATTTTCCGGCGGACAGCGCCAGCGTCTCGGCATCGCCCGTGCGCTCATCATGGAGCCGGAATTCATCATCGCCGACGAGCCGATCAGTGCGCTGGACGTTTCCATTCGTGCTCAGATCATCAACCTGCTCAATGAACTGAAAAAAGAGCAATCGCTCACCTATCTGTTCATCGCGCACGATCTGAGCGTGGTGCGCTTCATTTCCGACCGCATCGGCGTGATCTACAAGGGCGCTCTGATGGAGCTTGCACCGGGTGAAGAGATCTTTGCCCACCCCCTGCACCCCTACACCCGTTCGCTGCTCAGCGCGATCCCCATGCCGGATCCCGCCGCCGAACGGGGCAAGACCTGCACGCCCTACAATCCGTCCGTGCATGATTACAGCTTGGACAAACCGGCCTGGACGGAGATCGCCCCCGGTCATTTTGTCTTTGCCAACGCGCGCGAATGCGACGAATACAGGAGGATGCTCGGATGAACGGTACATTATTGATCGCAGGCGGAAACATCGGCGCGACCGAGCAGGGCAAAGCCGACATCTTTGGCAGGTTTTCCGCCCTCTGCGGCGAAAAGCGCGGCAAGGTCATGCTCGCCGTCTGCGCCAGCGGAGAGGCAGAGGAGAGCTTTCGATTCAACCGCGAGCTGCTGCTCTCCGCCGGGATCGGCGAAGTTGTGCTGCTGCCGCTGACAGAGGATCCCGCGCTGCTTGGCCGCAGCGGTTGGACAAACCGCGCAGACGAGGCTCTGCTCCCGCTTTTTGACGGGGTGAGCGGCGTATGGTTCAGCGGCGGCGACCAACTGCACACGGCAAGGCTTCTTTTGCAGCCGGACGGTTCAGACACGCCGGTACTCGGCAGAATGCGCCGCCTTCTTTCCGACGGCGGCGTGATCGGCGGCTCTTCCGCAGGCGCGGCGATCATGAGCCGCACGATGATCGTGCGCGGCGACGACGAGGGGACGCTGACTCTCCCCGTCTGCACCGACGCGGCAGCTTACTGCGACAACGGCGGCGTTTCGCCGGAGCAGCTGCTGCTCTCGCGCGGGCTCGGCTTTCTGCCCGGCGGCATCGTCGATCAGCACTTCAACCGCCGCGCCCGGCTTCAGCGTCTGCTCGCCGCGATGGAAGATGCGGACGAAAACGAGGGCTTCGGCATCAGCGAGGACACCGCCCTTGAGGTCTCCCTCTCCGACGGAGCGCTGCGCGTGCACGGCTCAGCCTACGTCATGCACCTTACGCGCAGCGGCGGGACGATCACCATCAACAAGTTGACTGCGGCGCAGCACGCCGTACAATAAAACTAAAATCAGGAGGAAACCAACATGAAAACCAGCAAACGTCTCTTTACTCTTATGGCACTTGCTCTTGTGTTCGCACTCACCCTCACCGCCTGCGGCAATCAGTCGGATGGCGACAGCAAGGACGCCGCCTTTGATGACGCCTACGCCGTTGCGGACGTGACGCTCTGCGGCACGAACACCAACGATGCAAGCTTTATGAAGGGCTTTTCCATGCAGGGCACCGCGGGTGACCTGATCAACAACGAAAATGTCTTCAGCATTGCCATGTGCTACTCCACCGCAACGCTGGATGACGTGAAGGCCTTCTTCACCTCCGAGCGCTTCAGCGATCCCGACAGCTTCCTTGCAGAGATCGATGCGCTGGATCTCGACGGCAATATCCGCAACCTCTCCGGCGATAAGATGAGCTACTTTGACGGCAACACCGCCGATCCCATTCGCTTCTACGGCGACGGCATTGATCTCATCAACGGCACCTCTCTTTTGCAGCAGGCGGGCGAGTATCACTTCTATCTCGTGACCATCGGCTATGAAAAGGTGCTGTGGGTCGGCGAAGCAGACCGCACCTTTGTGATGGAGCAGAGCGCCATCGACCTTGCCAACGACTTTGCCGCCGCATTTGATCTTGTCACCGAGACCACGCTGATGGAGGATCAGGACGTTTCCGCCATGACGCAGGAAGAAAAGACGCAGGCCGTTCAGAACTATTTCTCTTCTCAGGTCGACACGCTGGATCTCGGCATCACCGTTACGGTCGAATATGACGACGACCCGGACTACCCCGACGACTACTACATCACGCTCGCCAAGGACGGCAGCGAGTCCTCCGCCTACGTCACCGTGTACTTCGGCGCAGAGGCTTAAATCCATTTTCCCGACAAGCCGCGGGCGGGGCATGCTGCCCCGCCCGTTTTTTCAAAGGAGTGACTTTTGATGAAAAAATGCCTATCCGTTCTGACCGCCGCGCTTTTGCTGCTGATGCTGTGCGCCTGCGGGAGCAAGGAACCCACCGCTCCCGAAAAGCAGGGCGACGCCTGGGTCAACCCGCAGTTCAATGAGTACACGCTCACAAAGCTGCGCATGGTCGGCAAGGGCGATGAAAGCTCCGGCTACAAGGTCGCCTTTTTCCCGCCGGAAACGCTCGACGGAGCCGAGGGCTTTCTCGTTTTTTACAGCGTGCGGGAATTTGACGAGGTATGGGAATACCTCTCTTCGCTCACCCGCGAAGAGATCCTCGCGCTCGACAAGCCTGCCAACCGCGCCTATGTGATGACCGATCTCAGCTACTGCGACGGCGTTGGCAACACGCTCAACACCGCGCAGAAGGATCTTATCACCGGCGATGACTTTACAGAGCCCGGCACGCACTATTTCTACGCCGCCGTTTTCGGCGCCGACGGTCTTTTGAGCCTTGAAAAGGCGGCGCAGACCGCTTACATCGCGCCGAGCGCCGGAAAGCTGCGCTTCACGCGCGAGGGCAGCGTCCTGACCGGCACTTTTGCAAGTGATACCGAAGGCGAGATCGAAACGAACTACGTTTTCCTCTCCGCAAACGGCTATGCCGCCGTAAAGGAGCAGCTCTCCGGCGCAGACCGCGCCGCGCTCGACGCGCTGAGCGGCAGCGTCTGCGCGCTGCGCTTCGACAACGCAGGCAGCACCGAATTCTCACTGGATCTTTCCGAACAGAAGGATCTTGACGGAAATGCCGTGGATCCCGCGCGCTGCTACTATGTCTATGTCGCCAGCGCATCGGCCAAAACGCTCATGGGCGTATCCTACTGTGCTGAGCGCTTCGTCACGCCCGAGGTGCTTCCCGCCTCCAGCGGGACGATCGGCAGCGGCAGCGGCATTCTCTTCCCCAACGGCGGCGCGGCCTCGATCGGCGGCGACCGCAGCTCCATCATCTCCACCTCGCAGGCGATCTTCCGCGGCTTCCCCGATACGCCGCGCGTCGCCGTCATCGGCGCCTCCAGCGGCAGCGAGCGCGAGCTGTGGTCGTACTTCTATCAGGATACCCCCTCTGTGCGCAGCTTTGAACACCGCTTTGCGGACGCAGGATTCGAAGCAGTCTACATTCCGCTCACCGCGGAGAACCGGGATACCATCGGCAGCGACGCCTATTTTGCCTCTCTCGTTTCCAGCTGCCACGGCGTATACTTCACCGGTGGCAATCAGAGTCTTGGCATCTACGCCCTGCAAAATGCCGACGGCGATTGGAATGCCGTCGGGCAGGCCGTGCAGGATCTTTTCGCGCGCGGCGGCTTCCTTGCCGGAACGAGCGCGGGCGCGCACATGCTCGGCTCGGTCTGCTTCCAGGACGCCGACTCCCATGCAGCGCTGACGCACGCAAAGCCCACCGAAGCCGTGCTGACCGCCGCCGGCGTTGTGTGCGGCGAAGAGGGCGCGCTCTACGGCGGTCTCCCCTGCGACGCAGCCGCCTGCGGCGCCGCGCTCACCTTTGACTCCCACTTTGGCGCACGGGGAAGGCTCGCCCGCCTTTGCACCATGCAGCGCTCCGGCGGCGCGGCATACGCCGTCGGGCTGGACGAGGCGACCGGCATCGCCGTCACCGGCGGCGTCGGCACGGTCTATGGAGCGGGTACGGTCACTGTGCTTGACAATCGCAGCGCCGTTTACGGAAACGACGATTCGCATTTCAGCGTCAGCGATCTGCGCGTTTTCGTGCTGAGCGCGGGCGATCAGTTCGACTTTACAAGCGGCACGCTCATCGCTTCCTCCGCAAAGGAAGCCCCCGCAAAGTCCTCCGCACCCGAGCAGCCGGAGGACTTCCTTTCCTCCGGCAGCGCACAGACCCGCGCTCTGCTCACCTTTGCCCTCAGCGGCGAAAAGAGCATACAATATCCCGTCGCGGCAGACGGAGAGAAATTCACGCTGCGCGTGGAAAAGTCCGATGACTTCTCCGTTCTCTCGAGCGAGAAGAACTATGCAGCCTCCGCCCTGTCCGGCCTGCCGCAGTGCGCTGTATCCGGCCTGCTGCTGAGCATCTCCTGATCTTCCGTACCTTTAGGCAGAAAGCCTGATGCGTGCGCACGCATCAGGCTTTCCAAATGATATGCACCCTTTCGCCGTCGAGCATGATCCGCTCGACAAATTCGGCGGCAATGAGCTTTTTTTCGTCAAAGGACGCGCGTTGAAAATCAAACCGCCGCAGCGGTGCAGAACAGGTCGGCGCATGCAAAAGCTGCTCGCGCTCGGCGTGCAGCGCGTCGATCCTCTGGGAGATATAAGGAACGGCGACCGCGCTGCTTTCGGCGAGTGCAGCCACCAGCCGGTCGATCTTTCGCTCGATCTCCAGGATCGCCCCGGCCTGCGCGCGGTCTTTTCCTGCCGGAAGCAGCTCCATCGGACAGGCATCAAAGCTGCGTTGGATCTCCCCGGCGATATACGCCTCCAGCTCCCGCAGATCGACATCGATCGATGCATCGCAGCCGCCGAGGTTGGAACGTCCGGAGCAGAGCAATTTGCAGCGCTGTTCCGTCTTGATGGAATTGATCTTGACGGCGTAGCCGCACTTGGCGCACTTGAGAAGTCCGGTCAGCCACGAATATTTCCCGGCGTTGGCGCGGGGGAGCTGCGCCGCGAAAGAGAGCTTCTCCTGCACGCGCAGCCAGAGCGCAGCGGAGACAAGCCCCTCGTGCGCAGAAAGGCATAATAGCTTTTCTCCTTTCTGCGCAGCACCGCTGCGGCTGCGCTTTCCGATCAGCACGCAGCCATGCTCACCGTCATAATCCGCGCTCGTCTGTCGGCTCTGCACGCCCTGCGCCAGATAATAGCAATAAACTGCCTCATCTGCCCGCACGTAAACAGGATTGCGCAAGATGCGCGAGAGCGTCACATTGTCCCATGCCTCGCGCTTCGGGCCGTGGATCCCCCGGGCAGTCAGGTCTTTTGCAAGGCCGCGCAGCGAGGTCTCAGGCTTTGCATATTCCTCAAAGATCCGGCAGACGGTCTTCGCGTGTTCATCGGGGATCAGGGTGGAAACGCTGCGCCCGTCCATCTCCGCCTTCGAGAGCGCATACCCGTATGGCGCAGGGCCGCCCGGCCATGCGCCGAGGGAGGCGCGGTGATGGTAGTTATCGCGCACGCGCTCGGCGGTCGTTTCGCGTTCAAGCTGCGCAAACGTCATGACGATGCTCAGCATGGCGCGTCCCACCGGCGACGACGTGTCGAACTGCTCGCTGACAGAGAGAAACGCAACGCCGTTTTTTTGCAGCACTTCCCAGATCCGGCTGAAATCCGCAAGGGAGCGGCTGAAGCGATCCAGGCGGTAGACGACGATCCGCTCGATCTCCCCCGCTTCCACGGCTTCCATCAGTTCGCCGAAGGCAGGGCGCCGCATATTCTTACCGGAAAAGCCCCGGTCTGAAAAAATGCGGAGCTCTCCCGCAGTGAACTTACGGCACAGCTCGATCTGCCCCTCGATCGAAAGGCTTCCCTTTTTGTCAATGGACTGTCGGGCGTAGATGGCATCCATCTTTCTACCCCTGCGTGCGGGAAGTCAGCAGCAGAATGCAGCGGCGGCAGATCGCCGCCTGACGCGCGGCCCGAGCGGCGGGGTCGGTAGTCGTAAATGTGTTCGTGATGATCATATTGTCGTCCTCCTACCCAAGCGTATGAGCTCCGGCAGGCGGTTATTCGCAATGCGTTCCAACTGCTGCCGACGGGGATTCGCTCGACTGGAAGGGCATTTCCGCCGCCGAGATCACCAAACGCGTGACGGGCAAGGTACAGAGCGGGTCGATCGTTCTCTTCCACAACGCAGGCGAGCACACGCCCGAGGCGCTGCCCGACATTCTCAACTATTTGCTCTCCGAAGGGTACGACATTGTGCCGATCTCGAAGATCCTGCTCAGCGGCGACTACACCATCGACCACACAGGCCGCCAGTGCCCAAAATGAGAAACGACACTGACCGCCGCGTATTCCGGCAGAACGCGGCCGCAGAAACGATGAGGGGCAAGCGTTCCCTCACAGAAGTACAAATGATTTTTATGCACGGGCGCTTGCTTCCGTTTTCGCGCTGTGTTATAATTTATTCACTTAATATTGCGTAATCAATTGCAAAGGAGAAGATACGATGGGTTACATGGATCTTTCCGCCGCTGCATGGCAGCAGGAATACGACAAGGTGTCCGCCGAATATGAGAGTTGGAAGGCCAAGGGCCTCAAGCTCAATATGGCGCGCGGCAAGCCGGGCAAAAAGCAGCTTGAGCTCTCCAACAGTCTGCTGACGGTACTGAGCGATCCCGCCGACTGCATCGTTAGCGGCGTGGACGCGCGCAACTACGGCGAGCTCAAGGGCCTTGCAAGCGCACGCGCGCTCTTTGCAGAACTGCTCGGCTGCAAGGTCTCGCAGGTCTTCGTGGGCGGCAACGCAAGCCTTCAGCTCATGTACGACACCGTTTCCAAGGCCTACACCCACGGCCTTTTGCACAGCGAAAAGCCCTGGTGCAAGGAAGAGAGCGTCAAATGGCTCTGCCCCGCGCCGGGCTATGACCGCCACTTCAAGATCACCGAAAGCTTCGGCTTTGAGCTCATCACCATTCCCATGACCGAAAACGGCCCCGACATGGACATCGTCGAGAATCTCATCAAGGATCCGAGCGTCAAGGGTATGTGGAACGTGCCGAAGTACTCCAACCCCGACGGCATCATCTATTCCGACGAGACGATCCGCCGCATCGCTTCCATGAAGCCCGCCGCGCCGGACTTCCTCCTCATGTGGGACAATGCCTACTGCATCCACGAGTTCGACGGCGACTTTGTTCCCTTCGCCGACATTCTGAGCGAATGCGAGAAGTACGGCAACGCCGACATGGTCTTTGAATTCGCCTCCACGAGCAAGGTGACGCTGCCGGGCGCGGGCATTTCGTGCTTTGCGTGCAGCGAGGCCAATATGGACTACATGACGAAGCTCATCGGTATTCAGGCCATCAGCTTTGACAAGATGAATCAGCTGCGGCATGTGAAGTTCCTGCAAAACAAGGAGCATACGCTCGCACTGATGAAGGAGCACGCCAAGATCTTAAAGCCGAAGTTCGACATGGTCGTCGAAACGCTCGAGCGCGAGATCGCGCCGCTCGGCATTGCGAGCTGGCACACGCCCAAGGGCGGCTACTTTGTCTCCGTGAACACCACCCCCGGCCTTGCCAAGCGCACGCTTGCACTCTGCAAGGAAGCGGGCGTTGTGATGACGAGCGCGGGCGCGACCTATCCCTACGGCCACGACCCTGCCGACAGCAACATCCGCGTCGCTCCGTCGCTGCCCCCGGTCGAGGAGCTCGAGCAGGCGATGGCAGTGTTCTGCTGCTGCCTCAAGCTTGCCGCGCTGGAAAAGAGCAAGAAGTAAGGCATATTTGCATCAAAAAAGCGGACCGCAGTGCGGTCCGCTTTTTCTCATTTCGATTCACTTTTCCGCTTTCTTCTCTTCCCGCTTCAAGCGCCATACGGCGAGTGAACGCACCAGAAGAACATTGATGAGCGCAAGGCGCGCGTAGCTGTAGACGACATTCAGAAGGAAGTACGGCGAAATGTTGCTGTAATTGCCGAGATCGTCGAGCAGCAGCGGCATGACGCCGTAGCTCATCAGAAGCGGCAGCGCGACAAGCGCGGCAAACCAGCCGGCAGCGAGCCATGTGATCTCTTTTTTCGTGGCACTCAGCTTGAGCGCGCGGTAGGAGCACACCGTCCAGACGATCATCAGGATCATGGCGGCGAACTGCACCCACGAAATCGCAAGGCGCGCATAGTTCATCTCCGGCGTCCAGAGGCGCGTCATGAAGATGGTTGTCCACGAAAGGCCGGTCGCGAAGCGGAGGTAAAGGTCAACGCAGGCATAGACCGCCCAGCCGCACCAGAGACCGACACGGCTCTTCGCCGTAAGGCAGATGACACCGCAGATGAAAAACGGCGCGCCGAAAAGAAGCCCCGAGAAAATACTGCCAAACAGCAGCAGGAACAAAAGCACGATGACCGCGCCGGTACACAGCAGAACCGTGCCGATGATACTGCGGCTCTTATCCCGCGCGGGCACAGTCTGCGGCGCAAAGGACGAAGGGTCGTTCTGCACTTCCGCCGCGGCAGGCTCGCTCTGCGGCGCGTCCTCGCCGCGCACCAGCTCGTCAAGCGTCACACCGAAGAGCTCAGAGAGCTTTAGAAGCTTTTCAAGCTCGGGCACGGATGCGTCCGTCTCCCATTTGGAAACGCTCTGGCGCGAAATATCCAGTGCGTCGGCAAGGTCACCCTGCGACCAATTTCTCTGTGTGCGCAGGCGCACGATGTTCTCTCCCAGTGTCATGTGAGGGGTTCTCCTTTACAGAATTTCTGCGTTCAGCTTAGCAAAAAAGCGGCAAAAAGTCCACCAAGCGGGCTTGAAAACTTAGCAACCGACAGTTGCACCTCAAAAAAAGTGGGCGCGCTGCAAATGCAGTGCGCCCACTTTTTGAGTTTACATTTCGTAGTCCACGGCCACGCGGTCAGCGCGGATGGACTTGCAGATGTCGCTCACGGCGACATGGCGGGGATCGACCTTGTAGGCGTTCAGATCGTCCATGCTCTCAAACTCGGACACGAGCACGGCGTCGTAGTTGCCCTCGCCGATGTTTCTTGCGACCTCGCACTTTTTCAGCTGCGGGATCACGCCGTCGAGCGCGGCGAGCTTCGTGAGAAACTCGTCGGCCTTCTCCTCGGTGCCTTCACGGAACTTCCACATGACGATATGACGGATCATTTCTTCTCTCTCCTTTTTTATCTGTTGTTGTAGACCTCGATGGCCTTTTTGAGAATGTCCATGGCGCGCTCGATCTTGTGGCTCTCGATGACGTAAGCCATGCGGACCTCGTTTTTGCCCTTGCCGGGCGTCCTATACATCGAGGCGCCGGGGGCGAACATCACGGTTTCGCCGTTGTCGTCGTACTCTTCAAGCAGCCACGTCTGGAACTTGTCGGCGTCGTCCACCGGCAGCGCGGCCATCACATAGAACGCGCCGCCCGGCACGTCGAACACGACGCCGGGGATCTCGCGCAGCTTGCGGCAGAGGGTGTCGCGGCGCTTTTTGTACTCCTCGCGCACAGCGTCAAAATACGCAGGGCCAACGCTGTACAGCGCCGTGCAGGCAACCTGATCGAGCGTTGCGACAGAAAGGCGCGTCTGGCAGTATTTCATCGCGTGGCTCATCAGTTCCCTGTTCTTGGAGATCAGGCAGCCGATGCGCGCACCGCAGGCGGAAAAGCGCTTGGACACGGTGTCGATGACGATGATATTGTCTGCCGCACGGTCGGCAAATTCACCGAAGGACTGAAGCTTCTCCCCGCCGTAGACGAATTCGCGGTACGCCTCATCGCCGATGAGGAACAGATCGTGCTTGACCGCAACGTCAACGAGCATCTCCATCTCCTCGTGGCTGAGCACAACGCCCGTCGGATTGCCGGGGTTCGTGATGATGATGGCACGGGTGTGCTCGTTGATCTGCGCTTCGATCTTTTCGCGGTCGACATAGCGGTAGCCCTCTTTCGGCGTAGTCGGAATGGGGTGAATGCTCGCGCCGCAGGTATACGCCATCGTCGTATAGTTGGGATAGAAGGGCTCAGGGATCAAAACCTCGTCGCCGTCGTCGAGAATACACTGCATCGCGATGGAAAGCGCTTCGCTGCCACCGTTGGTGATATAGATCTCGTCAGCGCCGAAGTGCATATCGAGCTTTGCATAATACTGCCGGATCGCCTCGATCAGCTCGGGGATACCGGGTGATGGCGCGTAGGCGAGAACGGACGGCTCAAATGCTTTGACTGCTTCGAAGAATGCTGGAGGCGTCTGAACGTCAGGCTGGCCGATATTCAGATGGTAGATGTTGACACCGCGTGCCTTGGCTGCCACCGCATAAGGGTGGAATTTGCGCATCGGGGACAGGCCGCATTTTTCAACTTTACTGGAAAACTTCATGGAATGGTGCTCCTCCTTCTTCTTCGATCGCTTGCAAAAAGCTTACAGTCTATAAAATATTGAATTCCACTGCATGATATATTATAGTCTGCAGAAAAGCAAAAGACAACAAAAACATTTGCGCTTTAACCGCAATTTGCCGTTTCATCCTCCTGCATTGCAGGCAGTCTGCTCTCACCATAAACCTTGATGCCGTGCGCCTTGAGAAGCTCCGCCGTCACGCCGTCGCCGGATACAAGGTGGTGGGAAAACGTGCCGTCGTAGATAAGTCCGCAGCCGCAGCTCGGACTTTTTTCCTTGAGCACGGCGGTCTTGCAGCCATTTTTCACGCACAGCGCGAGCGCCGCCTCCGCGCCGCGGCGATAATTTTCTGTCACATCGCGGCCGCTCTCCATCACAACGCGTGCTCCCTGCCGCTCGCTGGGGTCGCGCGGCGTCGGCAGTCCGCCGAGCTGCTCTGGGCAGACGGGGATCAGCTCATACCGCTCCGCCAGCGCAAGAACGCGCGCGTCCGCCTTGCTCTTGCCATCATAGCGGCAGGGCGTGCCAAGAAGGCACGCCGAAACAAGCACCTTATCCATGCCGCACCTCGATCTCTTCTCCGTTGAGCTTCGCCTCCGCGAGCGTTTCGCCCTCGTAGCGCAGCTTGAGTGAGAAGAACGGCATGTCCTCGTCCAAAAGGCGCAGGAAGATCTTGTCGCCCTCCCATGCGGGCAGCGCCAGAAGATCCTTCTTTTTGATCCACGCAAGCTCTCCCTCGTCGCAGTCTTTGAGCGCGCCGTCAAAACCGTCGGCGGTAAAAAGGTGCATATATTCCGGCTCCCACCGGTCGGAAACAAAGGTCACGATGCCGCGGTAGCGGTAAGAGGTCAGCGTGAGTCCCGTTTCCTCCTTCGCCTCGCGCAGCGCGCACTCCTCTGGGCTCTCGCCGGATTCAAACTTGCCGCCGATGCCGATCCACTTGTCGCGATTGCAATCGTTTTCCTTTTTTGTGCGGTGCAGCATGAGATATTCCTCGCCCCGTTCCATATAAATGAGCGTCGTATTCAGGGCGCGATAGATGTTTTTTTCCATGATATTCCCTCCCCGCAGGACTTTTTGTCAGTATAGAAGATGGTGGCAAAAATTGCAAGTCGTGGCTTCGTACAGAAAATTGTGTATTTTTTGAATTTAGGCTTGACTTTGGTCAGTTTTTTGATATAATGATTTTCGCTGTCGATCATAACGATACGCAGCAGTATCGAAGTGGTCATAACGAGCACGACTGGAAATCGTGTGTACGCCAAAAGCGTACCGAGAGTTCGAATCTCTCCTGCTGCGCCAAATAAAACCACCATCTTTCGATGGTGGTTTTATTTTTTACTCAGCGCTCTCAGCGAACTGGGCTTTTCTCCCTTTACTCCCCCAGCATCTCTCCTGCGGCGAGGACGGCGTTGCGAACGCACTGCGCGCAGGGACAGAGGACCTTGCCGGTCTCCACGCCCTTTAAGTCCTTGCAGATCGTCGCGCCGCTCTTTTCCTGAAAGCTCGTAAGGATGCTGCGGGCCGTGCGCGGCGTGCCCTTGCCGTCCGTCACGCTGCCCGCGGCCATCACCGCGCCGACCAGCGCGCCGCAGGTCGCCTCCATGCAGCCCATGCCCGCGCCGTAACCCGCGCCGAGCTTCATCAACGTATCGTGGTCGACGGGAATCTTATCCTCCCACGCGCACAGCACCGACTGGGTGCAGTTGCCCTTTCCCGCGGCAAATGTTTCCACCGCCAGCTCGGCGCGCTCTTCAATCGTCATTGTTTCTATCTCCTTTGCTTTTTGATCCATTCCGACTTGCCGGTCGTTTCCCCTATCGTACGCACAACGGCGCGCAAAGTCAACCGCCGCGCGTGCTGGATTTTTGCCCGCAGCCGTGCT
>OGKS01000168.1_pt1 | contig 35215 bp, 28 predicted proteins | sample 1572491 | NCBI WGS metagenome assembly OGKS01 (sample SAMEA2582153, study PRJEB24529) | metagenome | biome: Human gut stool | place: China | collected 2011
CTAGAGAATATTAACGCAGCACAAGGGGTTGCTAATCTTATGGCTTTTATTGATGAAAGCTACGGGGATGCAGATCCAATTAGAAGAGCAATAGGTTTTTATGGAAATTCTAGTAAAAATTTACCTGTTGAAAAAATGGAACAGTTAGATGCTATTTATAAAAGAACTGCTGTTGGAACTGATTTATTTATTCCGGGATTTCATTGGGTAACATCTGGAAGTAAATCATGGGTTGAAATTATGACAGGTGAGATTCTTGAAAATTTTCTGATGTCAATTTATAATAATCAACTTATGGTACAAATTGAGAATGAAACAATTGATAAATATCATCTTAATACAGTAATTGCACGTAATCAAAAAAGCGCAAAAAATGCATATTGTTTTAACAAAATATTAAATGCAAAATCGAATGACATAGTTGAATCTTCTTTGGATTTTCATGGGTTGGGAAGCTTAAAGTTGAGACTATTATATGCAGCGGATATGAACAAGAAGATCCTTATTGTTCGAAATTCTGGTATGAAAATTGCTGAAATTAAAGGTCTTCCTAAAGGAATTTCCTATACAGGAATTTTAGAATTACAAGGAACTGGGTTAAATAAATTTTTCAGAAAAATGGAAAATCCGCAGCATAATAGCTGGGATCCGCAACGACATGATAACCCTGAAATGGCGAAGGAGTATAAGAAAGAAGTTGAAGACTGGGTTAAAGAAACAATCTGTAAGAAGCTTGAAGAGGCTTCTGGGGAAGAGGCAATTATTGATGTGGGAGATTGTTTTAATACAGCAACACATACTGAAAACGAAGGAAAAGGAGAATCGCAGGAAAAACTTTTAGATACAACAAAAAGTGTGGAAATTTCATTTCGAAAGACAAAAAATTCTTCAATTAAAGGTAGTGGGAATGGAATTGGCGGAAAAATGCAAAAAGGTGTTATTACAGATCAAGGATCTCTTTGGGGGCATAGAAAGAGAAGTGGTTTAAAAGGAGGCAGACCAACCGGAAGGAGTGGAGAAAAAGATGATAATGGAAAAGATACTGTTTTTAGTGATATGAAGGAGATGAGAGTTTTGACAAGAGTCATTACTCGGGGAGAGGGAATTAATAGACTGGTTATCAAAACAGATGAAAACATTTCATATGCAGAAATAGAGATAGTTACTATAGGCGAAAATGGGAAATCATTGCCAATACGTGTACAAGCCATTATTAGTGGAAATGCGGTTGTAAAAGATGGAAAAATTGCAGTTGATAATTTGTTAGCAGGACAAAAGACAGCAGTGGATTTTACTATTCATGGAAAACAAAGGTACGCAATGGGGGTAAAAGTATATGGAAATTAGAAATCGATTATTTCCTTACCCGGTATTGTGTGAGGATACAGATGATTATGTAGCGGGTGAATTTTATATTGACACTAAACTTGTAGAGCAAGGGATAAATGATATTCTTGTACAGTTTGATATTCATTTGGATAACTCTGGTCTACAAAGTCTTATCAATGCTGGAAAAGCAGAGTTTGTAATTCATATTGAATGTTCAAATACTGCGTTTCGAACGGTAATTAAGACTTTTTCAACAACAGAACAATATAGAATTATGAATTCCAGAGTAAATGGAGATATTAACTTACTTGGAATGATTGTATCCAGAGAAAAGATTGGGCACTATACAAATCCTCTTTTGAATGAAGATTATGAGGACATTACATTAAATATCGAAAAGGCCTCTATACTTGCTTATGATAATATGGATCCGATTCATATAGCGAAAAATTATGAAGAGTTATCAGCGAAAGATTCTATTTTTAGCGTTGTAAAGGAAATACGATTAGATGTGAACGAACATAAGGCAATTTGGTATAAATTAGAGAAGGATAAAATTAAAATTATGGTAGATGAAGAGGTGTATGCATCATACATAAGGTATCAGGGGAATAGTACGATGCATCCACTAATGATGTCTCTTTTAGTTATGCCAGCATTGACTTATATGATGGAAGTTTTACGAAACGAAGGTTGGGATGGATATGCTTCTGATTATTGGTTTATGAAGATACAGAAATTCTATAAGTTGCATGGAATAGATTTTATAGATGATATTATTTTAAATGAAGATAAGATGATTTCGGAAATTGTGCAAGAAATGTTGCAACTTCCTATAGGAAAAACGTTGATAAGTATTCCTCAGATGTTAGGAGAATAAGTATGCAGATATATTTTATGAAACAAGATGCTCTTAATTATTTTAAAGTGAACATGGGGCGTCTATATATTAATTATTTTCAGAAAGATGATGTCTCATGGATGACAGAAGAATGGGGAAAGGAGCCATTCGTTCCATTTATGGAGGTGCCAGAATTCGAAATGACATCCTTGCTTGACAATAAAACGGCAGGTGAAATCGATTTGGAAAATTGTAAGATTATATACGAGAACCTTAAATCACTTAGTGAATCACAAGCATCGGATGAGCGTTTATGGGCTGGCTTGTGTAATAAAACTTTTTATAAGTATATGAGAAGACGTCATGGATATACAACCGCAAGTTTAAAGGATAAAGAAAAAGATGCTTCAGGAATTTTATCAAGATTCTTTTTCTCAGGTGGAACAAGAGCAGGATTTTATCGTAATACAATTGCAAAGTGTTGGTGGGTTGGACGAGCAACTTATGACAAAGGCAATATGGTTAATCATTTTGAAATGTTAGATGATTTGGGATCAAATGATTTAAGCACAAAAGTAAGCGATATATTTTACAGCAATCCAATGGAATTGATCTTGCCACGAATAAATAACAGTGAGGAAAAGAGAATTATTGATATATTAGACACAAAAATGCCAATGTATGGGTTTGCGGTAGGTTTTCCGCGCAGAGAAATCGCAGAAAAAATGAAATATCGGGCTAATAAAATTAAAATTAGGGAAATTGAGTCCAAAAGATGCGATCCGGATATTGATGAGGAGTTTGAAGATATTGATTGAAATACAGAAGATATTTAGTGAACTAAATCAGAAAGATTTTTTTAAAAAAATCAAGATAGATGAAAGCCCTATTAGTATTTTTTGTGGAATTAGGGATAAGGATCTTCCAAGTCTTGCATTTATGACTAGCAATCCGCCATTACTTATTGAATCAACTCAATATATAAAAGTTACACAGTGGGAAGAAATGAGAGGAGTATATTGGTCGAGCTTTGACCTTACAGAAATACGGGCAAAAAAGATTTTCTATACACTCTGTTCAGATTTGATTGGAGTTGTGTGTAGGTCTGTAAATGAATCTGATGCAATGATGCAGGTTAAAAATCGTTATTTTATCTGGCGAAAAATGTTTAAAGAGGCATCAACAGGTATGAGTATAGAAATGTATCAAGGCCTATATGGAGAACTATATTTTCTGTGCAATATACTGGCTAAGAAAGTTGGTTATAAAAATGCGGTTAAGGCTTGGAGTGGAGCAAAACATACAGCCAAAGATTTTTCTCTTGATGATATGTGGTGGGAAATTAAAACTATAACCACTGGAACTACAGAAATCAAAATATCTTCATTAACGCAGTTGGAGTCAAATACAAAAGGAAAGCTTGTGTCTGTTATAGTGGAAAGAATGTCCGAAAAGTATGATAATGGGTATTCGTCTATAGAACAATTGATTACTTTAATTATGGATGAAATAAATGAGGAGAGTATCAAGGAAGAGTTCTTGGATAAAGTAATTACATATGGGTATTCTGCGGGGGAGGATTTTGTTTCATTTCCGAGATATAAAGTAAATGCAATTAGAAAGGAATAGCATATTGGAAAGCGATGCTAGATCGTACAGAGAAAACTCTTGATTGTTCGCAAAAGGAAGCACTTCAGGCGGCAATGGAGTATTGTGAAATGAAAAGAATGACGATGACTACAAAAGAGATAGAGAGTATTAGAAATTTAGTTATAAACGATGGATATATAACTAAGAGGGATAAGGAAGATGAATAATGGCTGATAATCATACTCCCGAGCAGCGCAGGAAAAATATGCAACATATTAGATCTAAAGATACAGAGATTGAAGTGTTGCTTCGTAAGGCATTATGGAAAAAAGGATATCGATATAGAAAGAATTGTAAGGAACTGCCTGGAAAACCAGATATTGTTCTTACAAAATATAAGATTGCAATTTTTTGTGATGGAGAGTTTTTTCATGGCAAAGATTGGGAGGTGGTTAAACCGCGCCTTGAGAAGGGTAATAATGGTGAATTTTGGATTAGTAAGATATCCCGTAATCGGGAACGCGATGAACAAATTAATAAAAAACTCCTGTTTATGGGTTGGACAGTAATTCGCTTTTGGGGAAATGACATAAAGAAAAATGTTGATGAATGTATTCAGGTAATAGAAGAAGCTATTTTTGATCAGAGAATAAGTATGGATGATTAAGGTGTTTATAGAAAGAAAATAGATTATGACTATTTATAAAAACGACATTATAGTATTTGCAGTTTTATCGGTGGTGTCATTTGGTTTAGGCAGTTATTTGATGCTTATGTCAATAGGGATGTTTTCTTTATGATTTAGTAGAAATCTTGTTATTCCTTTATCTCTATTAGGAACTGTAAGTATAGATAAATAAAGTCAGCTAATATTAAGTTGGAAGGAAAAATAAATGAAAGTATATAGAAATACGATATATATTACTTTACTTATGTCAATTATATCGGCTCTCATTTATGCGGAGTGTATTTGGAATGTGAATATTGGGATTTCTGGTAAATGGAATCAATACATTTCAAATATGATTTTAGGAGTTTGGGGAAGTTCGATTATATCCTTGATTTTGGGAGTTGTAAGTTATCAAGAATGTAGGAAAAAATGTCTTGAACAGTATATGAATGCTAGAAGGAATTTGTTTAATCATTGTTGTAAGTTTAAAGAAGATAATGGGGTTCAATGGTTTGAAGAGTATACAAATTTGTATTATATGCTAAAAAGTTGTTGGATGGATATTTGGTTTGTGATTGATCCTAGAGGACATAGACTTTTTTTGAAAAAGTGCGTAGATTTTTATGGAGATTTTATACAATTGACTCAGGAGGATTATTTCCTACTATCACAGGATATTGGAGATGCAGCAAAACAAAGCATTTTTGAGACCATTAATAAAATAGTTATTAATAAAAAGGTTATTCATCGTGGGATAATGACATTTAATATAGATGAAAACAAATTAACTTGTGATATGGAAATAATAATTAAAAATATTTATGATATTTATAGAAACAAAGGAGTTTTAAAAAAATATAATTTTAACAAAACTATATTAACAAAAGATAATTTTATAGTGTTAGATGATAAGTTTGAAAATTATTTAAAAAAAATAATAAAGGAAGTTCATAAAGTAAATAGAACGAATGTAGTATTTGTAATGCCTATAGAAGATGCAGAATATTTGATTCGTGCGAGATATCTAGAAAGTTATATGCATGGTGAGCGAAAAATGACCTCAGAGGTTAATTGTAGACCAATTGTAGATCATTATTTTGATATGAAAAAGAGAGCAGAAATAAATGAAAATAGAGTAAGTGAAACAGAGATTACTTTAAATTATTACAACACCAACGCCCACTCTTTCGTTTCATCCACCCTTTCCGTCGACTTTTCGCAAACGCAGGACAAGTTTCTGCATCTCCTTCCATCAACCGCATCCATCCTTGATTTTGGTTGTGGTTCCGGCAGGGACACGAAGTATTTTTTGGATGCGGGAATGCAAGTCGATGCGACGGATGGATCGGAAGAGTTGTGCAGGTTAGCAAGTGAATATACGAGAATTCCGGTGCGGCAGATGCTGTTTGAGGAATTGGATGCGAAGGCGCAGTACGATGGTATCTGGGCCTGTTCGTCGATTCTTCATCTTTCGAAGGAGTCGTTAAAGGATGTCTTAAGGAAGATGATTGCAGCGCTAAAGGAGCATGGGATTATTTATACTTCGTTCAAGTACGGAACATTTGAGGGGGAGCGGAACGGACGATTTTTTACGGATTTTACGGAAGAAGCGTTCCGGGAATTTGTAGCGGATGTGGATGGAATTCGGATTGAGGAGATGTGGATAACCGGTGATGTCAGACCAGGCAGAGGTGAGGAACGATGGCTGAATTTAATTCTGCGGAAAATTTGAATATCGATTTGGTAGAGAATATTTCGGCGGATGTGATGACCGGTGGCGTGGATGAGAGAATGTTTTTATATTCACGGCTGGCGCGCAGCATGAAGATGGCGAATGGCGTTGATATTATTGTGTCGTTCTTGATGGAATCTGGAGTGAAGATGATCTTGAAGGATCTGGATCAGGCGTTGCAGAGGGGCGCGAAGATTCGGATTCTTACGGGAAATTATCTCGGCATTACGCAGCCGTCTGCTTTGTATCTGATCAAAAGGAAGCTCGGAGATCAGGTCGATTTACGTTTTTATAATGATCCGAAGCGGTCGTTTCACCCGAAGGCTTATATGTTTCATTATGCCACTTACAGTGAGATGTACATCGGTTCTTCCAATGTTTCCAGAAGTGCATTAACTTCGGGAATTGAGTGGAATTACCGTTTTAACAGTAAGACGGATCTTGAGAGTTATCAGAAGTTTTACGAGACGTTTGAGGATCTTTTTGAACATCATTCAACCGTGATTGATGAGGCGGAACTCAAACGATATTCCAAAAATTGGCATCGTCCGGCGGTGGCGAAAGACCTGGATAAGTACGATCAGGAAGATGCGCAGGATACAAATGTGCGCATGATCTACGAGCCGCGTGGTGCACAGATTGAGGTCTTGTGTGCGCTGGATGCGACGCGTGCAGAAGGGGCAAAACGCGCTTTGGTACAGGCTGCAACCGGTGTGGGGAAGACCTGTATTGCGGCTTTTGACTCGAAACCGTATGCGAGAGTTTTGTTTGTCGCGCATCGCGAGGAAATCCTAAATCAGGCGGCGACGACATTTCATAATATCAGGAATTACGATGACTATGGCTTTTTCCGAGGGGCGGATAAATGTACGGACAAGTCGGTAATTTTTGCGTCGGTCATGACGCTCGGAAAGTCGGAATATTTGAATGAGAATTATTTCGCGCGGGATTATTTTGACTATATTGTGATCGATGAGTTCCATCATGCGGTCAACAATCCGTATCGTAAGATCGTGGATTATTTTCAGCCGAAGTTTCTGCTCGGTCTGACGGCGACGCCGGAACGAATGGACGGCAGGAATATCTACGAGATCTGCGATTATAATGTGCCTTATGAACTGCCGCTCGCGGACGCGATCAATAAGGGAATGCTGGTGCCCTTTCACTATTATGGCATCTACGATGATACGGATTATTCCAAGCTGCATGTGGTAAAAGGCAGATATGATTCGGCAGAACTGAATGAGACTTATATCGGAAATGTGCATCGACACGATTTGATCTATAAATATTACTGCAAATATGGCTCAAAGCGTGCGTTGGGCTTCTGCTGTACGAGGGAGCATGCGGAGGAGATGGCGAAGGAATTCTGCAAGCGTGGCATCCCGTCGGTGGCGGTGTACAGTGATGCGCATGGGGAATTCGCGGAAGAACGGGATGTTGCAATTGAAAAGTTAAAAAGCGGAGAGATCCGTGTGATTTTCTCGGTGGACATGTTCAACGAGGGTGTTGATGTGCCGTCAGTGGATATGGTAATGTTTCTGCGACCGACGGAATCTCCGACGGTGTTTTTGCAGCAGCTTGGTCGAGGCTTGCGTAAAAGTAAGGGCAAGGATTACCTGAATGTATTGGATTTCATCGGCAATTATTTGAAAGCGGGAAGGGTGCGTTACCTTCTTACTGGAAAAAGCATGCCGGATGGGAAGAACTATGATCCGGCGGATCGCTCCGATTATCCAGATGATTGTGTGATCGATTTTGATATACGTCTGATTGATCTGTTTAAGGAGATGGATAAGAAACATCTTCGTATCCGGGATCAGATCCGCAACGAATATTTCCGGGTGAAGGAATTGCTGGATAAGCGCCCGTCACGCATGGATTTATTTACTTATATGGACGATGATGTGTATCAGATGGCGATGACACATTCTGCCGATAATCCGTTTAAACGTTATCTTGATTTCTTAAAGGATCTGGATGAACTGACGGCTGATGAAGCTGATTTATGTGGCGGAATCGGACGGGAGTTTATCAGTCTGATCGAGAATACGAATATGACGAAGGTATATAAGATGCCGGTACTGATGGCTTTCTATAATCATGGAAATGTGCGGATGGAAGTGACGGAGGCGGAGCTTCTGGCGAGTTGGAAGGAGTTCTTTCATACAAGCACGAACTGGAAGGATGTGGATAAAGCGATGACGTATCAGGATTTTCTTGCAATCTCCGATAAGGAGCATGTGAAGAAGATTATGCAGATGCCGGTGAATTTTCTGCTGAAGTCGGGACATGGATTTTTTGTGGAGAAGGATGGCGCAGCGCTTGCTTTGTGCGAGGATTTGCGGGATGTGATCGGGAAGCCGGCTTTTGCGGAGCAGATGCAGGATGCGATTGAGTATCGGGCAATGGATTATTATCAGAGAAGATATCGGGAGAGAGAATAATCATGTTTTTTATGATGGGAATTACAGACGGACGAAAAGATTTCGAATTCGTGCAGACGGTGATCTGTGACGTATGCGGGAAGTACGGCAGATATCAGGTGTTTATGACGTATACAGTACTGTCGCTTTTCTTGATTCCGTGCTTTAAATGGAACAAGCACTATTATGTGCAGACAAGCTGTTGTGGTACGTTGTATGAACTGAATCCGGAGGTTGGCAAGGCGATCGCGCGCGGTGAACAGATTGAGATATTGCCGCAGCATCTGCGACTGGTGAACCGGGGCGGTTATAGCAAGGGCGTGAAGCGTTGCAGCAATTGCGGATATGAGACGGCGGAAGATTTTGAATTTTGCCCGAAGTGTGGGATGCGGTTTTAGTGGAAGCGGCAGATTTACGATAAATTTCAGAGGATGATATATCGCAGGATTGCATAAGTACACATTTGAGAATGTTTGTAAGGAATTACCGCACATGAATTTAGGAGATGAAACCTCCAAAATTTTTCTGTGTGCAGATGGCGATGCGGACGATGTATCGCCGGATATGAAAGACTTTGTGGATTGGTTGAGTGGAAAGCAAGGGAAAAGCCGTTTGGTTTGTGAATTGGAGGAGGCCGTTCAAAGAGTAAAGGATCATAAAGAATGGAGGACTGAGTACATGACGCTATTTATGAGAGACCAGGAAATGATGCGAAAAGGCACTATGAGTACACTTTTTTCTTTAGTGGAAGATGGCATTTTGTCGATTGATGTGGCTGCAGCAAGAGTGAATATGGAGCCGGAAGAGTTTAAGGAAGCGATGGAGAAATCGAAGTCTGTGAGTGCGTAAAAGGATATCCGCTATACTGGGTGTAAGGTATAGCGGATGTTTTTAACTGGAGAGATTTTGTATGAATCAGATATGCAGGGATATTTTTAAGGCCATTCATGAAGGAAAATGGCTAAAAATAGAATATCGAAATAAGGCGGATCAGATTACGAAATATTGGATTGGTATTCGAGATTTAGATCCAAGAAATCGGACGTTGAAGGTGGATGGTCTGCATTTAGGATTATATAGCATAGATGCATTTGATAAGATTTTTATAGATTCCATTTTGTCGTCGGAAGTGATCGAGGGGTCTTATTGTCCTGTGAATAAACGTCTAGTGGAAGATATTGCGATACATCCGGAAAGATATAAACTGATATTTGCAAGTTCTTCAAATTTGAAGATCCTTAATTATCTGGAGATGTGCAATCGTTTGGATACAACACCGTATATTACGGATTATGAGCTGATTCATTATCTTGACGGAGATCGGATCAGTAGTGGTGAATATCAGTTGACGGATCAGCAGTTTCGAGAGGTAATAGCGAATTTTCAGATACAGATGGGGAGTGCCAAGCGTCAAAACGGAAAGCTGCGAATCAAAAAATTGGCCTTGAATGTTTTAAGTATTCATACGAAAAATGGGTTATATGTTCTTGCATATCGGAATTTGAATTTTGATGTGAAAAATCGACGTTTTGTGCCGGATGAAGATATTACGGTTTGTACGCAGTTTACAATAGAGGGGCAGCAACAGAGCATTCGTCGTTTTCTTGATGCGGATGATTATGATTTGTTAGAGAATTTTGAGAGAAATCTTGAACAAATTAAGGATGCTATTACAGAGCGTGGTGGCTCTGCGTCCATTGTAGATGATATGCCTTATGTAATCGGTTTGGGAATGGATGTGGTTTTGAACCTTCATGATGAATATAAGGCGATTATGGATATGTTTGACAAGCAGGAAGTATCAGTGCCGATATGTGCTTTTTTCGGAGAGTTATTGGAAAAGCCGAGACGAACGAAAGCATATCCCATTGCATTGATTAATCAGAACATTAATTTGGATCAGCTCTTGGCAATTAACAATGCGATGAAATATCCTTTGGCATATATTCAGGGACCACCGGGAACCGGAAAAACAAATACAATTCTGAATACGATTGTGACGGCTTTTTTTAATAATCAGACCGTCTTATTTGCGTCTTACAATAATGTCCCGATTGACAATGTGTTTGACAAATTAACATCGCTTGAATATCGGGGAAGAACCATTCCTTTTCCTGTGTTAAGATTGGGTAACATGGAAAAGGTACAGAACGCGATTCAATATATCAACCGTCTCCGAATGCAAGTCAGAGATATTCAGATTTTTTCTTCTACATTGGATAAACGGAAGGATGATAGGATAGATAGAGCAAAGCGTTTGTCAGCAAAACTAAAGGAATATGAAGAAATTTTGGATCTGAAGGAGCGCAAAGAGACACTTACGCAGGTCATGGAGTATCAAGCAAAAATGAAACATGCGGTTAATCTGGTGCCGTTTCAATTGGACTTGCAAGGATATCAGATGCAGAAAATGAATGATAGAATTCAGCAGATTGGAGATATATCGGACGAGGATGCGTTACAACTGTTAGATCGGAATGAGGAAGAATTTTACCAGTATCTCTTCTATACATCTGCAAAATATATTAAAGCATTGGAAGAGCCAAAGTATGATGAACTAAGAAGAATATTAGATCAGGATGGCGAGCCGATGGCACAGGCGCAGGAGTTTAATAAGTATTTGCAGAAGTCGGAGAATGTTAAAAAATTACAACGTGTTTTTCCAATCGTGATTACAACCTGCATCTCTGCACATAAATTAGGAGAACCGGAACCCTTGTATAATATGACAATTATTGATGAGGCAAGTCAATGCAATGTCGCAATCTCATTGGTGCCGATATTAAGAGGAGAAAAGTTGATGTTGGTAGGAGATCCGCAGCAATTGAATCCGGTTATTTTGCTTGATGAATTGACCAATCAGAAGCTACGTCGCCGATATCATGTGGCGGATGAGTACGATTATCGCAGAAATTCAATTTATAAAACATATCTTGCTTGTGATGCCGTAAGTGATGAGGTATTATTGCGAAACCATTATCGTTGTAATGAGAAAATAATAGGGTTTAACAATAAGAAATATTATAATTCCAAATTGAAAATTTGTACGAAAAGTAAGGAGCAAAATCCTCTCATATACATCAATGTAAAAAGCGGGGAAACACAGTTGAAAAATACTTCGCCGGAAGAAGTAGAGCAGATTGTAGAATATGCGCAATTAAATAAAGATAAGAGCATGGCGGTAATTACGCCTTTTGTCAATCAGAAGTCGTTGATTGAGACTGCAATAAAAGAACATCATTTAGATAATCTTGTTTGTGGAACGGTACATGCTTTTCAAGGCGATGAAAAAGATGTAGTATTATTTTCGACAGCGTTATCGGATCGGACACATTCCGGCACATATGAGTGGTTGAAAACAAATAAGGAATTAATTAACGTGGCAACATCTCGTGCAAAGGATAAGTTGGTACTTTTGGCAGACGATGAGCAGTTGGAACGTTTACATGCAGGGCAGCAGGATGACGATCTCTACGAATTGGTACAGTATATTAAAACAAATGGACAATCGCAGATTACAGAGAAGCATGTTAGCTCAAGAGCCTTGGGAATACAGCCATTTTCTACAGAGACGGAGAGCGCGTTTCTTGAGAATTTGACGCATGCATTGGAAAACATTTGGTTATCACAAAGTAAATATATTATACATAAAGAAGTTGCGATTTCACAGGTGTTTCGAGATAATATAACATATGATGATCTTTTTTATATGGGACGTTTTGATTTCGTAGTATATGAAAAGCAAGGAAATCAAGAGTTACCTATGTTGGCGATTGAGCTTGATGGAAAGGAACATTATGATGATGTTGTTGTAAAAGAGCGGGATCGTAAGAAGAATAGGATTTGCCAGGAACATCACATGGAGATTATTCGTGTAGAGAATTCTTACGCGAGACGATATAATCACATAAAAGAAATATTGATGGATTATTTTTCTAGAGTGCATTAAATTAATAGGTCAATATTATAAATGATGCTTGTGAATCGGCCGCTTGCGGTGACGGATGGTATGATGCTTTGAGGAAAGCGGGCAGGAATAATGGGGGATAAATGATGGCAGATTTAACAATTCATGATGATGTCTCGCATCTGAAAATATATGAGATCATAAATAAGTATTTTGGGAAGAATTATACGGGATGGATGAAAGCCTGGTACGATATTAACGACAAATTTGGGGCTTGGTTTCCGATGATTACAGATGCCTATGATGTGCCTGAAAATGCACAGAAGTTTAGCAATTTATTATTGGATGAAGGGAAAACAATTATTGAAGTTCATCACGAGAAGAAAGAACCTCCGGCAGATGAAAATCAAAAATATGATAAGTTGCGATTGGTATTTGGACGTTTTCATGACGGCTTTCGATTTTTAGGTGTATTTAAGAGAAGTCTGGTTAAAGGAACGCAAGCCCTTACATATAAGCATGAACAAGTTGCAGAGGGCATTGATCTTTCGACATACAATCTTATAGAAAAGGTAACTGTGCCAGATTCTAGTAAAGAGAGAATCTCACAAAGTGATGTGATTAGCCCAAATGATTCCGTATGGGTTGCAGCGACTGTTATCAGTTATGAAAAATATCATGAAGACGGATGCAGAGATATTACGGAGTTCAGTTTGACACAATCTGCGATACGTCGGCGGGCGATTAATATTACCGGGAGAAATGTTGAGGCTGCAAGAACCAGTCAATGGTGTTGTGGCAGTCACATAAATCATACACATCCTTATTTGAAGGAGACGGCAAATGCTAACCGTAGGTTGGCGTTTCCGGGAGAGTTTGGTGGAAAAGAGATCCCAAGCGATATTGATGAGAGGATTGAGATCGAGTCTTCCGCAGGTCAGGTTACAATCGGACAATTAATAGATTTCGTGAGAGAGGAATATAGCACATTGCAGGGACAAAAAGATTGTATTGAATTTGACAAAAATATGATATTGTACGGACCTCCTGGAACCGGAAAGACCTATAATACTGTCATTTATGCGGTGGCAATTTGTGAGGGTAAAACGTATGAAGAAGTGAAGAAACAGGATTATGAGGAGATCATGGCGCGGTATGATGCGTTAAAAAACGAAGGACGAATTGCTTTTACAACGTTTCATCAGTCCTATGGATACGAAGAATTTATTGAGGGAATTAAGCCGGTAATGGATTCGGAAGGAAGTGGGGATGTTAAATATACAATCGAGGATGGTATATTTAAACGCTTTTGTAAGTCTGGAGAAGGAATTTCGTTTGATGAGGCATGGAGCCAACTGTATGAAGATGCGAGGACTACGGGTGGAAAGTTCACAGTTATCCGACGAACCGGATCACGCAGAGAGGCACAGTTTACAAAAGAGGATGTCATTAGCGTGATGTTTGATGGAGAAACTCTGGCGCATAATGACATATCGAAAAGCAAGCTAAAAGAAGTATATGAAACATATGATTATGAGCATCGTTTGGACATTCCAAACGGAGGATCAAGATGGGTATTTGATGTTTGTTATGCCATAATTGACCTGCTTGTTAAAAAGTATAACATGATAGAAAATGCAGATGCGGAGCAAAAGAATAGGGTATTTATCATTGATGAGATCAATAGAGGAAATATTTCCAAGATTTTTGGTGAATTGATTACCTTAATTGAGGACACAAAAAGAAAGGACATGCCGGAAGCTGCATCAGCGATACTTCCATATTCCGGGGAAGTGTTCAGTGTACCTGCCAACGTACATATTTTGGGAACAATGAATACGGCGGATCGTTCAATTGCATTAATGGATACGGCGCTTCGCAGACGTTTTCGATTTGTTGAAATGATGCCGGACACAGGGGCTCTTGAGGGGCTTTTGGTCGAGGGATTGAATGTGGCAAAAATGCTTGAGGTGATTAATACGAGAATTGAGTTTTTATATGACCGGGAGCATACGATAGGACATGCCTTTTTCATGAGTCTTAAGGAGAAGCCGACCATTGAGAATTTGGGAGCGATTTTTGAAAAATCTGTTGTTCCGCTTTTGCAGGAATATTTCTATGAGGATTATCAGAAGATTCAGCTTGTGTTAGGCGACAATGCAAAGATGGAAGAGGATCTTAAATTTATTAAGGATGTTAAGGTCGTTGCTAAGAATATTTTTGTGGGAAATGTTGAGGATGTGATTGATCTTCCGGAAAAGCGTTATGTGATCAATAGAGACGCGTTTTATAACATTGGCAGTTACAAAATGATTGCTCCGGAACTTTAAAGCGTGGTGACGATATGAATAAGCCTCTAGAGGTAAAAGAATTTGACGCAATTATCTGTAACAGAGATTACGCGGATGATAAGAAATACAAGTATTTAGACAAAAAGGATTTTGAAAAGTTAATTGCTTTTATTCATGAGTTTTCAGGCAATGAGAGCAGTGCTGATGCATTGGAATTCATGAAGATCGGATATAAGAGAAATATTGGCGAAGTTATTTCAATTAGAAACTATGTGGGACTGATCCAGATGAATAATGGTATGCAGATAGAGATTTTGCCGAAGATTTCTCTAGGGTCTGGAGAGGATGAAAACAATAAAAATACGAGGCGGATATTTCTTCGAATGCTTCGTTCCATGAAAGATTTCCCGAGTAAGACGTTTAATGATGCTACATTAAAAGTGGATCAAATGAATTTGTATGAGCTATTTATCAATATGTATCTGCAGGAAGTTTGTCATCTTGTAAAGCATGGAATTAAATCTGCTTATGTGGCAGAGGAGAATAATCTGAAGTATTTCAAGGGAAAGCTTCAAGTATCGCAACAAATCAGAACGAATATAGGGCATAAGGAGAGATTTTATGTTTCATATGATGAGTTTCATCCCAATCGTCCGGAAAATCGTCTGATTAAGGCGACATTACAGAAATTGCAAAAACTTTCGTCCAGTGCCGAGAATGCAAAAGAGATTTCTCAGTTGTTGATGGCTTTTGAATTGGTAGATGCCTCGACAAATTATCAAAAGGATTTTTCAAGGGTTAAGTTAGATCGTAACATGAAGGATTACGAGATGCTGATGCAGTGGTCGAGGGTGTTTCTTTTGAATAAAAGTTTTACAACTTTTTCTGGATCGACGGTATCAAGAGCGTTGCTTTTTCCGATGGAATCCGTATACGAGAGTTATGTTGCGCAAAAAATGAAAAAGATTATGGGACCGGCAGGGTGGCTGGTTAGCAGTCAGGATAAGGGGCATTATTTATTCAATGAACCAAGAAAACAGTTTGCGCTTCGACCGGATCTTGTTCTGGAGAAAAACGGGCGCAAGGTTATCATGGATACCAAGTGGAAAAACCTAATCGACAATGAGCGAAATAACTATGGTATTTCTCAGGCTGATATGTATCAGATGTTTGCATATTCAAAGAAATATAGGACACCGGACATTTGGTTATTATATCCGATGAATGAAGCGATGAGAGGACATGATCCGATTCGGTTTGAAAGTGTAAATCCGGTAAACAATGAGATAGAAACCACAGTAAGGGTGTTTTTCGTTGATGTTGCAAATATAGAGGACAGTTTGATGGAATTGCAAAATTTGTTAGGTGCTTGAGAATATTAGAAATGATGGTATGCAATGAGGCAATAGATATTATCAATGATATATGAGTGATAAATAGGGGGAAATTAAATGGAGAATGTTGAAAAGTTAAAGGCGGAATATCGAATGGTTTTGCAAGAAAGAGTAAAATTGGAGATAGAGAGGTATAAATTGTTATATTCAAACGAAAAATTTGAAATGCCTGAAATTTTGATTTCCCACAATTTTAAAGAGGATGTCATTAATACATATAAAGAGTGTCATTATCCTGATACATATATTGCTATGGTAGAGAGGAAGTGCCATTGGGAATCTACGGTTGCATTAACAATTTTTGAATACAATTTTAATGCTCCGCCTAAGGTAATAGTAAATGCGTTCCGATGGAGAGACGATACAATATTACATGAACTAACACATGTTAGTGATTATTATAGTTATTTACAGAGGCATGATTATCCTGACTTAAATTATATAGATAGCTTAAAACGCAAAGAGTTTATTGGTGTGCACTTGTTGTCAGAGTTTAGGGCATTCTATAGAGGGGCATTATTATCGAAAGAAGATTTGAAGCAGAGAATAATATTTGAAACAAGAGAATTTGAAAAAAATCAAGAGCGCACAATTACAGATCAAAATTTGGAGGCGTATTATTATCATTCAGTGAAATATGTGGGATATTATTGCGCATATTGCCAAAAATATTGCACAGAAGATCAAATAAGAGAAGAGTTAAATCATGAGGATATAAATATAATTCACACATTAATAAAATTCCTATTTCCGTTAAGAGATAAAACTTTTGAGGAGTTAGAAAATTGCTTTAATGATTTTCAGAGGCTACTTGATAGTATGGTAAGTTAGAATTATATCTTAGTAGGATATATTGTGTATATAGAAGACAAAAATGTAGTCCAAACACTTAGTTTTTTTGAAATGAGCAAATTGATTTCTACATTGCATACCAATTGTTACATACGATATAATATATTTTAGCATACAGCATTAAATAGTAATGGGGAAGGGGGCACGGTTTTTACATTTAGATGTTTAGAATTCATTTCTATCTGGGAGAGTAGAAAGGATTTTGAATGAAAAAATACGAAGAGCTGACTTTTGCGGATGATTTTATGTTCTGCAAAGTGCTTACAACGAACCCAAACTTATGCCGTGAGTTATTGGAGCTGATCATAGGGAGAAAGGTTGGCCAGTTTACACGCCTGGACCAACAACAGCCAATCGAACTTACAGCAGATGGCAAGGGTGTCAGATTTGATGTCTACAGTGAGGATGATACCGGGACGGTTTTTGATTGCGAGATGCAGACGACGGAGAACCGGAATCTTCCGAAACGATCCAGGTACTATCAAGGGATGATCGACTTGAATCTGATTGAACGTGGCGCGGACTACAGTGAATTGAAAAAGAGTTATGTGATTTTTATATGTCCGTTTGATGCGTTCGGAGCCGGATTACATAAATATACTTTTGAGAGTATTTGCAAGGAATTACCACAGATCAATCTAGGTGATGAAGCTACCAAGATTTTTCTGTGTGCAAGTGGCGATGCGGACGATGTATCGCCGGATATGAAAGACTTTTTGGATTGGTTGAGTGGAAAGCAAGGGAAAAGCCGTTTGGTTTGTGAATTGGAGGAGGCCGTTCAAAGAGTAAAGGATCATAAAGAATGGAGGACTGAGTACATGACGCTATTTATGAGAGATCAGGAAATGATGCGAAAAGGCGCTATGAGTACACTTTTTTCTTTAGTGGAAGATGGCGATTTGACGATCGATAAGGCTGCAAGGAGAGTGAATATGAAGCCGGAAGAGTTTAAAGAAGCGATGGAGAAATCGAAGGCTGTGAGTGTGTAAAAGTTTATCCGCTATACTAGATGTAAGGTATAGCGGATGTTTTATATGCGATTGAGTAAGGAGGAGAGACTATGCTTTTTATTTGTTACCCGAAATGTTCTACCTGCCGGAAGGCAGGAAAGTGGCTGGATGAGCACGGAGTTGCGTATACGCAGCGCCATATTGTGGAAGAGAATCCGACATATGAGGAGTTGAAGAAGTGGCATGCGTTGAGCGGATTGCCACTGAAGAAGTTCTTCAATACAAGCGGAATGTTGTACAAGGAAATGAAGTTGAAGGACAAGCTCCCGACGATGAGTGAGGACGAGCAGTTACAGCTTCTGGCAACGAATGGAATGCTTGTGAAGCGGCCGCTTGCGGTGACGGATGATATGGTGCTTGTTGGGTTTAAGGAAGCGGAGTGGGCAAAGCTTACGGAGTGACCTGATTTTCAATGAGCCGGAAGGTTACTGTTCAGACGCAAGCTTGACACCACGCTGTCAAGCTATGCGCCATAGTATTAATTATTGAGTGATTACAGCCCCTGCCTCGTAGAGGCATTTTAAATGGGCTGTAATCGTTGCTGGTAACACCGTTAGGTGTAAACAGTAACGCCGGAAGTTCTAATGACGGAAGAGGAATTACATGAAGCCGAGAACATCAAAATCAATGGAACTATATAACACGCTCCTTGACCGAGGCTATCCGCAAGAATTCTGTGAGCAGATTTCGCTGAATCTGAACACGGACTGGACGGCGCAACGGATGATGGGTTATCTGTCGCACTATAAGAAGTTGCCGATGGCGGAGATTGTGGATGAGATGTTAGCGATTCTCAGTGACCGTAACCGGATCATGAAGAAGCATGAGCTGGAGGATACGAACGCGAAGTGGAACGAGTTTTTGAATCGCGGATTTGGAGAAAACTAATTCGCTTGACAGACCGTGGATGAATATCTACACTAACATTTAATAGTATAAGCTGAGGGGATAAAATCGAAGGATTGAAGGAGGCTATATTATGAACATCTACGACGAATTAGAAAATTTAAAAGCGGAGGCTCGCTCCAACCCGGAACTGGCACAGGCATTACTTGCAACGCGTGAGATGAAGAATCCGGTGTCGGCTTTTTGCAGGATTGCGCAGGAGCATGGATGTACGTTTTCGGCGTTTGACCTGATTACTGCGGGAGAGGATTCTTACGCAGCGATGCGGCGCTCGACGAATGGTGGAGGCGAGAATTCGCCGCTTCTGCAGGGAGAAGATGATCTGTACGAAATGTTTTTAGTCGAATTGATGTAAAACAAAGTATTTGTGCTGCATAATGGATATAATGTAGGTAACAGTTGGGGAAGTGACAAGTACATAAGGAGGGTTTTTACATGATTGAGAATTACAAGGCATTATTGAAACCGGAGGAAGAGGAGCTGCACGAGCGTTTGGAACAGGCGCACGCGCGGCTTTTTGCGCAACAGATGCAGATGAAGGAGAAGAATCTCCCGGTACTGATTTTGTTTGAGGGCTGGGGAGCCGCAGGCAAAGGCACACTTTTAGGTCGTGTGATCAGGGAGCTTGATCCCCGCTTTTTTACGGCAGTATCGATGCATGCGCCGACCGCGGAGGAGAAGCGTAAGCCGTTTCTGACGCGTTTTATGGAGCAGATTCCGGAGGCGGGCCGGTTCCTGTTTATGGATTCCGGCTGGATGTCGGAGATCTGTCACGATGTGCTGATGGATCATATGGATGCGAAGCTGTACAAGGAGCGGATCGGAAGTGTGCGGCGTTTCGAGAGAGGTCTGACCGATAACGGTTATCTGGTGCTGAAATTCTTCTTCCATATCAGCAAGAAGGAGCAACGGAAACGCCTGGACAACCTTCTGGATTCGAAGAATACGGCCTGGCAGGTGGATGATTTTGACCTCTGGGAGAACAAGCATTATGACAAGTGCTACGAGGTTTATGACACATTTCTCGAGGACACGACAACTTCAAGTTCGCCTTGGTATGTGATCGATGCGAAAGCGAAGAAATGGGCGGAGCTGCAGATTATGGAGACGATCGTGGCGGGAATTGATATGGCACTCAAGAATCATGCGCTCACGGTGCCGTTGATCCAGAATACATTCCCGCTCAAGAAAATGCCGAAGTTGTCGGAAGTGGATTTAAGTGTTTCGGTTGAGCCGGAGGAGTACAAGAAGGAGTTGAAAGCTTTGCAGGCGCGGCTCCACGATCTGCATAATCAGGCGTATCGGCGTCACATTCCGATTATTGTTGCCTACGAGGGATGGGATGCAGCAGGTAAAGGCGGCAATATTAAGCGGCTGACGGCGGCACTTGATCCGCGCGGATATGAGGTGATTCCGATCGCGAGTCCGAAGCCTTATGAGAAAAGCCGTCATCACCTGTGGCGTTTTTGGGTGCGACTGCCGAAGACAGGGCATTTTGCCATCTTCGATCGCACGTGGTACGGGCGCGTGATGGTGGAGCGGCTGGAAGGTTTCTGCAGTGAGAACGATTGGCAGCGCGCATACAATGAGATCAATGAGTTTGAGAAGGAATTGACGGATTGGGGCGCTATCGTGATCAAGTTTTGGGTGCATATTGATAAGGATACGCAGCTGGCGCGTTTTACGGAGCGGCAGAACACGCCGGAGAAGCAGTGGAAGATTACGGACGAGGATTGGCGCAACCGCGAGAAGTGGGATGCGTATGAGGTGGCTGTGGACGAGATGATTGCGAAGACGAGCACGACGTATGCGCCTTGGCACATTCTGGAGTCCAATGATAAGCATTATGCGAGATTGAAAGCTTTGCGCATCGTGGTTGAGAATCTGGAAGAAGCATTGGAGAAGAAGTAGCATGCACATTCTGTATGAAGTGTTTCTTGTGGAGTTGATGCAGGGAGTAGTTTATGAATAAAAGAAAAGGAATTATGATTGCACTCGCGCTCATCCTTGCGGCGGGAGCCGCGGTGGTGGGAAGCCGCGTGATAAAAAATAACAAACATAGTGAAGTGAACACAGAGACGGAGAATGCATCGGAGAAGGTGGTGCAGGAGAGCGAGCTTGTTGCTGACAGAGATTCAGAAGAAGTGCCGCAGGAGACACAAGAGAAGGTAACAGATACAGTCGGTACAGAATCTGACAGAAAATCCGATACAGAAACTCCGGAAGCTTCTTATGCTGATGATTTCTATATTTCCGAGATTCCGGACGACATCTTTGCTAAGATGCAGGGGAAATCTTACAAGGAAGACTGCACGGTTCCGCGCGAGGATCTGCGCTACGTGCATGTGCGGCATATGGGATTTGACGGGGAAGCGAAGGACGGCGAGCTCGTTGTAAACAAGGCAATTGCCGATGATGTGCTTGCAATTTTCGAGGAATTGTATAAGGCGGATTATCCGATCGAGAAAGTCCGCCTTGTGGATGAATACGATGCGGATGACGAAGCTTCGATGAGTGACAACAATTCTTCGGCGTTCAATTTCCGGTTCATTTCACACACGACGCGCATCTCCAGGCATGGGCTTGGGATGGCGGTGGATATCAACACGCGTTACAATCCTTATGTGAAGACGGTGGACGGAAAGCTTTCCATCGAGCCGGCGAACGGCGCGGACTATGTGGATCGCAGCAAGGATTTCCCGCACAAGATCGATCATGAGGATCTATGTTACAAACTGTTCAAGGAGCATGGGTTCACCTGGGGTGGCGATTGGACACACTCTAAGGATTACCAGCATTTTGAGCGCGATTACTAATCGATGACGTGGTGGTTCAGCCAGCGGCGCGAGTGGAAGCGCAGCGTGAAGATGACCGCGCGCACGCTCCAGTAGGCGAACATGCCGATCCATACGGCAATCGGTCCGAAGCCCCATACGCGGCATAAGTAAATACATAAGCTTACTCTACAAAGCCACATCGTGCAGCAGGAGGTGATCATGGAAAACTTGACATCGCCTGCTGCTCGCATTCCGTAAGCAGGAACAAAGGAAAGCACCCACGAGATCGGCTTTACGATCGTGATGAATACGACCATGGAGAAGCAGAGATCGGCGCTGGCTTTTTCCATTCCACCGAGCATGGTGATTGGCTTGGTCAAAGCGAACACGAGCAGGCAGCTTGCGATAATGACAATCTCTGCCAGCCAGGAGAGCTTCTTAATATAGTAGATGGCTTCGTCCTTGCGACCGGCACCGAGGCACTGACCGACGACGGTCATGAGGCCGATGCCAATACCGATCGCTGCGATACCGTTTAAGTTCTCGAGAATGTTGGTCATCGCCTGTGCCGCGATCGCAACGGTTCCAAGGGTGGAGACGGTCGATTGGATCGCGAGCTTACCGAATTGGAACATGCTGTTCTCGATGCCAGACGGGATACCAATCAGCAGAATTTTCTTGATAGTTAACCAGTCCGGGCGGATCGCAAGGTAGTTGCGGACGCGGATTGGAGCGATACTTGCAGGGGTGTCCAATTGGACACCTTGAACCGATGGCGTTTTCCGGGAATGGAAAATATAGGTTTTCAATGGATGTATCTGATCTTCCATGCGTAGTATCCAGATGACAGCAACTGCGCAGAAAATGCGTGAGATCAGTGTCGAGATTGCAGCACCTTCGACACCCATGTTGCAACCGAAGATGAGGATCGCGTTGCCGCCAATGTTCATGAAGTTTGAGACAACGGAGATGATCATCGGAGTGCGGCTGTTGTTCTGTGCACGCATGATCGAAGCACCGGCATCGTAGAGACCGATGAACGGGAACGAAAGCAGCGTGAACAGGAAGTAGACCTGTGAGTTGCGCATAACGTCTGCTTCTACGGCACCAAAGATGGCGCGCAGTAACGGATAACGGAACACCAGACATACGACAGACAATGCGGTCGACAAGAGTGCCATAACATAAAGTACCTGGCGCGCCGCGTTATTGGCGCCTTTTTCATTGTGACTGCCCAGATACTGGGAGCAGAGGATCGCGCCTCCGGCGGCAAGCGCGGACAGTGCCTGAATGATTAATATGTTGATCGAGTCGACGAGCGAGACCGCGGAGATTGCGGCGGAGCCGACGTTGCTGACCATCATGGTGTCGACGGTTCCCATCAGGGATGAGAGGAGCTGCTCGATGATGATTGGGATCAGCAGCTTGCGCAGATCGACGTTGCTGTATATGTGAGCGATGGACTCGGCTTTTTTCGTTGATTTTGTGATTGATTTATTTCTCATGATTATACCTTCGGATTAAATATGTAAAATTCGCAACTCATAGGTTAGAACAAAGAATTCAATGTGTCAACCATGATTTAAAGCATTTCCCTGACAATCATGAGGTTGACCAATTACAATAATAGCATTCATATGAAAACTGTCACCGGGTAGTGGGATGCAGGTGAAGAAATTTTTGCGCTGGGGCGCAGGTAATTTTATGTGTAAGATGTAAATATAGTGAAAAATCTGCATTAGATAAGAAAAAAATCACTGTTTTTTCAAAAAACAGTGATTTTTTGCGCTATAAAAGGTATAATATCACTATGAATGAAAAGGAGTGGGATAAATGGAACCATATAAAGCGAAAAAAATGCCGTTAGAGTATAAAATAGACAAAGAATTGCTAAAATTAATTGCGGAAGCAAATGTAAAATATGGCGAATATAAATCAATGTTAAATTCATTGGAATTTGATGCTGGTTTTTTTTTAGATTCTATTATTTTAAATGAAAGTTACAAATCAACACAGATTGAGGGAACGCAAATTTCACAGGATGAAATATATTATTTAAAATATATGGAAAAAAGTGATGATAGTCAGGAAATTCAAAATCTGAAAAGGACAATTGAATATGCACAAACTCGTTTTCAATCAGGAGAAAAAATAAATTATGAACTTGTGAATGAAATGCACAGGATTATATTGGATAGCGTTAGAGGATCACAGAAGACTCCGGGCAAAATCAGAATCACGCAGAATTGGATCGGCCCTAGAGGGTGTACAATGGAGAGCGCAACATTTATACCTCCAATTCCGGAAGAGGTGTATGGATTACTTATGAATTTGTATGATTATATGAATGATGAATTTGTAGATCCTTTGTTGGTAAATGTTGCTTTATCTCATATGCAGTTTGAAACAATACATGCTTACAAAGACGGAAATGGACGATTAGGGAGAGCTTTGATTCCAGTACAAATGTCAATGTTAGATGAAGGCACACCTATTTTGTATATGTCAGAGATCCTTGAATTGTATAAACCATCTTATCAAAGAAATCTAATGGAATGTAGAAGGGGCAATGTGACAGGATATATTAAATTCTTTCTGCAATGCGTTATTGATCAGTGTAATTCGTATATTTATAAACTTGAAAGAATTAAAGAGATATATAAGAACGATATGGAAACAATTAAAGTGTTCAAAGGAAATTCTATATACAGAATAATGCCTGTTATCATGAAACAAATTGTTTTTACCAAAAAAGAAGTGCAGGAAATGTCCGGAGTATCCGTAAATGTTGTGTCAAAAATAATAAATCAGTTGGTAGATTTGAAAGTAATTGTACCAGATACAACAATTGTGAAAAAGGGATATCGATATCAGAAAATATATGAAGTATTTGTTGGTACGAATAATTATTGAGAGTAGTTTGAAAATATAAAGAAAAAAGCCCTGTGGAAATTAAGATTCGATGCAACAAAAGAATACCTCTGTGACACTTACAAAATAGAAAGAGGATCTGACCGTGGAAAAGAGGAGGATAATACGATGAGAAAACATTTTATGAATACTCATATAGCAGATTTGTTGATCATAGGGGTGATGGTAATTACAGTAACCGGATGCGGCGGCATAGCAACGCTTCCGCTGGACAGTACGCAGCCGGTCGTAGATCAGACAGAGGCGACGATTGACGGAACAGAAGATGTGGATGAAGGACTCGATCAAACGGATTCACAAAAGCTGCAAGGCACGACCGTGACGCAGGAGGGTCCATACGGTTCCATTACATTGACGATTCCAAAAAGATGGGAGTATCGCCTGTGCCCGGTCGGGGATGATGCGCTGCTCAGCAGTTCCTATGGCATCCAGTTCTATCCGAAGGGACAGAAGGGTTACGTGGAAGTCGGCTATCAGGATACCTTTGGCGTATGCGGAACCGGACTGAAAGAAGAGAAGTGGAAGATTGCTGGAGTTGAAGCGAATGTCGGTTACTATGACGGAAGTGAGATATGGTCGTTTGTTGCGTTTCATGGCGACGATGAGAAAATCGTAGCATTAGCAAGCGAAGTGGATGCGTGGTGGAATGTACAAGTGGATGATGATCGTACAGATTCAGCGGTTCGAGGTGCTGCAACAGAAAATTCTGCTTTGACGGTGGATGATGCTACAGTGGAAGAACCTGAAATCGAAGGCGGCGAGTCATGCTCGCTTTCTATGACTTATGGCGGCTTAGTCATGCAGATCCTCGAAACTCTGCAGTATGATCCTGCCGAGCAGTCGGGTGCGATCGGGGTATATGATGATGACGCAGCCAATGATAAAATCGGAGTACAGGCGCTTGTTACGAAAGTTTCTGATACCGCTGCAACGGTGGAATTCACACGATATGATCCGCAACTTGAGGGAGAATACATGACCGGAGAGTATTTTTCCATTGAGAAGAAGACCGGTGACCAGTGGGAGAAACTGGATGCCAAAGACGATGTTGGATTCGAAGATATCGGAATCCTGATTCCTTCGGACGAGCCGGTATCTCACGAATATGACTGGTCCAATTTATATGGAGAACTTACAGCGGGGGATTACCGGATAAACGTCAAAGTCTGGGCGCAGGGCAAGGAATGTACAATTTCTCCGCATTTTATGATTCGATAAACCTGTTTTTTATACCCCACATTTTTGAAAATGTGGGGTGTAGCATTCTATACAAAGATATTTCGAAAAAATTAAGTGATAGTTTCGCAATAATCAACAAAACTGATATAGTTTTTCAATAGAATATTTCCACAATTTCCCAAAAAAGAAATTAATGATAAAGATTATCATTTGAACACTTGCTCATATGTTACAGTTTGCTATAATGCAATTAGGATTAGTTGAGACTAACTCGTGATTGCATTTTTTAATTCTTTGAAGGAGCAAGTAAAGAAGGGAGTATTTATGGGAAACAATACGGATCAATTTTTGGAAATTGTAGATTTAAAGAAAGGTTTCGGCAGCGGCGAGACCAGACAGGAAGTGTTGCGCGGAATGAATTTTTCTGTGGCAAAAGGCGAATTCTGTGTGCTTTTGGGACCGTCCGGTTCGGGAAAATCGACACTGCTTAATATTATCGGAGGAATCGATCACGCGGACTCCGGTTATATCTCGATCGCGGGCGACAAACTTGAGGATATGAGTGAGAAGAAGTTGACGCAGTACCGCAGAAAACATCTCGGTTATGTGTTCCAGATGTACAATCTGATTCCGAACCTGAATGTGAAGGAGAATATCGAGGTGGGCGCGTACCTGTCAGATAATGCGTTGGATATTGATGAACTTCTGCATACGCTCGGTTTGTATGAGCATCGCCACAAGCTGCCGAATCAGTTGTCCGGTGGACAGCAGCAGCGTGTGTCGATCGGACGTGCGATCGTGAAGAATCCGGATATTCTGCTTTGTGATGAGCCGACCGGAGCGCTCGATTATAACACTTCGAAGGAAATCTTAAAGCTGATTGAGGATGTCAACAAGAAGTACGGCAACACGATCATTATGGTAACGCACAACGAAGCCATCCGGAATATGGCGGATCACATTATCAAGCTTCGTGATGGAGCGGTACGTCACAACGACATCAATGAGCACAAGATCTCGGCAGCGGATATCGAGTGGTAAGGGGGCATTATGAAGAAGAGAACAGTTAACCCTCTGATCAAGCGTATTCCCAAAGAACTGATCGGGGATTGGAAAAAGTATCTGATTGTGTTTGCGTTTCTTGTGCTGACAATCGGATTCGTATCGGGAATGTATGTTGCGAATGAAAGTATGATGAAGGCTGCGGACGAAAGCGTCACGAAGTATGAGCGTGAGGACGGTCATTTCGAGTGGAGCGAGAAAGCAGACTCGGATCTGATCAAGGATGTGGAGAGTGGCGAGCAGGTGGATATGTCTGCAATTACTGGCAAGGAGGAAGAAGATGCGAGCGACGTTCCGGTTATAATTTACGAGAATTTCTTCCGAAATGAGAAGGAAGACAACAACAATGACGGCAAGAATGATGGAACCGTGCGCGTTTTTGCCAAAACCGATAATATAAACTTAGCGTGTGTGCTGGACGGACGGCTGCCGGAGAATGAGAATGAGATCGCGGTGGATCGTATGCATGCGGACAATGTCGACATGAAAGTCGGTGACACGATCCGCGTGGGTGGTGAGAAATTTGAAGTGGTTGGATTGATTGCGTACGTCAATTATTCGACGCTTCATGAGAAGACAACGGATCTGATATTTGATGCGATCAAGTTTGATGTGGCGATGGTCACAGATGAGGGCTTTGACCGGTTAGGGGAATCCATCCATTATGCATATGCCTGGAAATATAAGGATGCGCCTGCAGACGAGAAGGAAGAGAAGGCATTGTCCGATGACTTCCGCAAGGTGCTTGCTGCACAGACAATGCTGCATGGCAACGAACTCAAGGATTATGTCCCGAGTTACGGCAATCCGGCGATCAACTTCGCAACCGACGATATGGGATCGGATATGTCGATGGGCGGTGTGATTCTTGACATCCTGATCATCATTATCGCTTTTATCTTCGGTGTGACGATCAGCAATACGATTTCAAAAGAATCTTCGACGATCGGTACGCTCCGCGCATCGGGTTACACGCGTGGCGAGCTGGTGCGCCATTACCTGTCGATGCCGGTAATCGTGACATTTTTGGCTGCGATCGTCGGAAATATCTTAGGTTACACCGTGTTCAAAAACGTGGTGGTCGGCATGTATTACAACAGTTACAGCCTGCCGACTTATGAGACGGTCTGGAACCCGGATGCGTTTGTGAAGACGACGGTGGTTCCGATCATCCTGATGTTTGTGGTCAATCTGATCGTTATCGTGCGCATGCTGCGACATACTCCGCTGCAGTTTCTGCGTCATGACTTAAAGAAATCCAAGCGGAAAAAGGCGATCCGTCTTCCTCATTGGAAGTTTATGAGCCGCTTCCGCGTGCGTATCATGTTCCAGAATATATCGAATTATCTGATCCTGTTTGTCGGCATCTGCTTTATCATGGTGATGCTGGCGATGGCAGTCGGTATGCCGGATACACTTACTTATTATCAGAAGCATGCGTCGAACCTTATGTTTACGAAGTATCAGTATGTGCTGAAAACCTATCAGAACGCGGATGGTTCGATCGTAACGACGGATAATAAGGATGCAGAAAACTTTGCGATGAAGTCGCTCGTGAAGCGGTCAGACGCTTTGGACGAGGAGATTTCGACATACGGCGTTGTGGATGACAGTCAGTATATCAAGATTTCGGATCTGGAATCGCTTAAGAAGAATGAAGTATACATTTCCAATTCGTATGCAGATAAGTATGGAATTGAGGCTGGCGATACCATCAAATTGGAAGAAAAATATACGGACGACACTTACAACTTTAAGGTTTGCGGAATTTACGATCAGTGCCAGTCGATTGCGGTATTTATGTCGATCGATCAGTATCGCAAAGTGTTTGATCTGGATGATGACGCATTTTCCGGCTTTTTCTCCGATTCGAAGCTTACGGATATTGACAGCAATATGATCGCTTCGACGATTACCAAGCGCGACATCACGAAGATGTGTGACCAGCTGGATCTCTCGATGGGCTCGTATATGCAGTATTTCCAGGTGCTGTGCATCCTGCTGTCCATGGCGATGATCTATCTTCTGACGAAACTGATCATCGAGAAAAATGAGAATGCGATCTCCATGACCAAGATTCTTGGTTACGAGAACCACGAGATTGCAAGTCTCTATCTGCTTTCGACCACAATCGTTATGCTTATCATCGATGTACTCACGGTGGCGGTCGGCGTGTGGGTTATGAACTTCGCATGGAAGGAGATTCTTATGACATACAGCGGCTGGTTTAGCTTCCATATGGAGACGATCAGTTACGTGAAGATGTTCGCGTTCGTGCTGATCGGATATGTGATTGTTATGATCCTTGACTTCCAGAGAATCAAGAAGATTCCGATGGATCAGGCACTCAAGAATGTAGAATAGATAATAGAATTGAATCGTTAAGAACCAATAAGGCGCATGGCCGGATTCCTTTGTGTGGAGAAGGCTGTGCGCCTTAATTGTATGATATTGACTTTCTTAATTCAGGATGCTAGTCTAATTCATAGGGTAACGATTTTGCCTCGTGCGTTTTCGTGAATGTGTGCTGGGAGTCTGAATCGTTACGGAAGCAATAAATGAAAGAAGGTAGCATGATGAATTACGCAGAATGTATCGAGGCGGCGCGAGGCCGTATCGGAAATTACTGCAAAGCCTGTAATGAATGCAACGGGCGCGCGTGCGGGAGCCAGATGCCGGGACCGGGATCCAAAGGTGTCGGGGATACCGCGAAACGCAATTATGATAAATGGAAGGAAATCCGTGTGCAGATGGACACGATCGCTGAGAACCGGCCGGTTGACACAAGTCTGCATCTGTTCGGCCAAAGCTTCAAGTATCCGTTTTTCGCGGGACCGGTTGGAGCGGTGCAGTTGCATTATGGCGATTGTTTAAACGACATTTCCTATAATGATATACTGGTTTCTTCGTGTGCTGAATTTGGTATCGCCGCATTCACGGGCGATGGAACGGATGGCAACGTAATGGTTGCCGCGACAGAGGCGATCAGGAAGGCTGGCGGACTCGGCATTCCGACCGTGAAACCCTGGAACATTGAGACAATCCGTGAGAAGATGAAGATGGTGCATGCGTCTGGTGCTTTCGCGGTAGCGATGGATGTGGATGCAGCGGGACTTCCGTTCCTCAAGAATCTGGATCCGCCGGCGGGCAGCAAAACCGTGGAGGAACTCCATGAGGTTGCGCAGGCCGCAGGTGTGCCTTTTATCGTAAAAGGCGTTATGACTGCAAAAGGCGCTTTGAAGGCAAAAGAAGCAGGCGCGTCAGCAATTGTTGTGTCAAATCACGGTGGACGTGTGCTGGATCAGTGTCCGGCAACTGCCGAAGTGCTGGAAGACATCGCGCATGCAGTGGATGGCTCCATGAAGATCTTCGTGGATGGTGGAATCCGTTCGGGAACCGATGTCTTTAAGGCATTGGCGCTTGGCGCGGATGCAGTGATTATTGCAAGACCATTCGTGACCGCGGTGTACGGTGGCGCGCGAGAAGGCGTCAAGAGCTACATCGACAAGATCGGCGGCGAGCTGGAAGATACGATGAAGATGTGTGGTGTTGCGTCGCTTGAGGAAATCACACGAGACTGCGTGTGGACGCCGCATGATCACACGATCTCTTTTTAAGGGGTAAATTATGACAACAAGAGACGAAGCGCTCGCATATGGACTTTCGTTTCCGGACACGTATCAGGCAGCGCCTTTTCATGATGACAACTGGCAGCTTGTCCGGGTCAAAGGAAGCGACAAAGCGTTCCTGTGGACATACGAGCGGAACGGATTGATCAATCTGAATTTGAAAGTGGATGCCGATTGGAGGGAAATCTGGCGCGGCGCATACGCGGCAGTCATTCCGGCGTACCATCAGAATAAGGAGCATTGGAACACTGTGATCCTGAATGGAAGCATCCCGGACGAGGAGATCCGGCGCATGATCGCGCTCAGTTACGAGCTTGTGACGGACAGCCCGACAAAGCGCATCTACGAGGCGGTTAAGAAGATTCCGAAGGGCTGCGTTGCGACTTATGCACAGGTTGCAGAGATGGCGGGTGACCGTAAGATGGCGCGCGCTGTGGGCAATGCATTGCACAGGAATCCGGATCCGGAGCATATCCCGTGTTTTCGTGTGGTGAATGCGAAGGGAGAATTGTCAGGAGCGTTCGCTTTCGGCGGAGCCGGGGAGCAGGCGCGAAGACTTGAAGCGGATGGAATCGAAGTGCAGGACGGCAAGGTGGACCTGGAGCGGTACGGATTTAAAAATATATTTTAGGAGGAAAATACAATGACAATCGAACAGTTACAAAAAGACATGATCGCAGCAATGAAGGCGCACGACAAAGAGCGCAAAGACGCAATCTCTTCTCTCGTTTCGGCAGTGAAGAAGAATGCAATCGATGCAGGATGCCGCGATAACATTCCGGAGGACATGGTCAACACAACGATCATGAAGGAACTTAAGACGGTTCAGGAGCAGATCGATTCCTGTCCGAAGGATCGTACGGAACTGATCGCTGAATATCAGAAGCGTCATGACATCATGCAGGAGTATGCTCCGAAGCTTCTCTCCAAGGAGGAAGTCGTTGCGATTGTACAGGAGAAATTTGCCGATGTGATTGCGACTAAGAACAAGGGACAGATCATGAAGACCATTATGCCGGAACTTAAAGGCAAGGCAGATGGCAAGGTGATCAACGAAGTTGTCACAGAGTTGTGCAATGCGTAGACCATAAAACGCAGGGTGACAATCACTTGTTGCACAGAACGAGTGCGACGGATTTTTATAACAAATACTAAGGGGATACCATTTTATATGAAACGAGAATCATTTAAATCGCGTCTGGGATTTTTGCTTGTGAGCGCCGGGTGTGCGATCGGAATCGGAAACGTCTGGCGTTTCCCGTATGTTGCGGGGCAGAACGGAGGCGGCTGGTTTGTGCTGCTGTACCTCATCTTTCTTGTGATCATGGGACTTCCGGTACTGACCATGGAACTTGCGGTCGGACGCGCCAGCAGAAAAAGCGCGGTTCAGGCGTATCAGGCGCTTGAAAAGCCGGGCAGCAAGTGGCATCTGCACGGCTGGGTAGCAATCTTCGGATGCGTGGTGCTTATGATGTATTACACGACCGTATCCGGATGGATGGTCACTTATTTTTACAAATTTCTGACCGGAGAATTTAAAGCCGGAATGGATGTAGGAGCGACAGGGGCAGTGTTTGACAGTCTTCTTGCCGATCCGAAGCAGATGACCTTCTGGATGGTTGTGACCGTATTAGCTGGATTTCTTGTGTGCAGCAGAGGGTTACAGAACGGACTGGAGAAAGTCAGCAAAATGATGATGTCTGCACTTCTTGTGCTGATCATTATACTTGCGGTACACAGTTTTACGCTTTCCGGAGCGGCAGAGGGAATCAAATTCTATCTTGTACCAAACTGGACAACGGTTCAGAAGGTCGGTTTTGGAAACGTGATATCGGCTGCGATGAATCAGGCCTTTTTCACCCTGAGTCTGGGCGTGGCTGCGATGGAAATCTTCGGAAGCTACATGAGCCGCGAACATTCTCTTGCAGGCGAAGGCGCCAGAATCTGTGCGCTTGATACGTTTGTTGCAATCATGTCAGGTCTGATCATTTTCCCGGCATGCTTCAGCTATGGAGTCGAGGCGACTGCAGGACCGTCGCTTATTTTTGTGACGCTGCCGAATGTGTTTGTCCACATGGCGGGAGGCAGAATCTGGGGAACCCTGTTCTTCCTGTTCATGACGTTTGCAAGCTTTTCTACGATTATAGCAGTATTTGAGAATATCATGTCCTTTTGTATGGATATGTTTGGATGGAGCCGCAATAAGGCAGCATGGATTAACTGTATCGTGATTCTGATCGCGAGTCTGCCTTGCATATTTGGCTACAATATCTGGAGTGATCTACAGCTGATCGGCACAAGGGATGTGCTGGACAGCGAGGACTTCATCGTCAGCAATCTGTTGCTGCCGCTCGGATCGCTCGTTTATCTCCTGTTCTGCGTGACGAAGTGGGGATGGGGATTTGACAATTATCTCGAGGAAGCGAATACCGGTAAAGGCATTAAGATTGCGCGGTGGCTGCATCCGTATTTTAAATTTATACTGCCAATATTGATTTTAATTATTCTTGTGCAGGGACTTATCTAAATTGGAACATCCGGCCATAAAAGTTCGCTTCGCGAAGGCGGACGTTACATGATTGCTTTTAAAGCAATCACATATAGTAGCATTGATTCATGGAAACATGCGTCAATGCTGCTTTTTCTTATAAATAGGAGGACTTGAACTTGACAGAATTTAATAGTATAATCACAGAGGTTACAAATAATTAAAAGAGAATGGGATAGATTTAAGGAGGAACGACCATGGTTACCTGGAACAATTTGGATACACTTGCATCCTATCAGGAGCTGAAGGATACCGCAAAGGTCAATCTTGCAGAGGTTATGACCGGTGAGAACGGCGCGGAGCGTGTAAAGAATTACAGCATCCCGATGGCAGCAGGCTTTACTTATAACTATGCTGCAAAAGCAGTAGATGATAACGTACTTGCAGCACTTGTTAAGTTAGCTGACGAGGCTCAGCTTGCTGATAAGTTTAAAGAACTCTACAACGGAGCAGTGATCAACACAGGAGAGAACAGACTGGTTCTTCATCATATGACACGTGGACAGCTCGGTGATGCTGTTACCGCAGACGGTGTTGATAAGCGTGCATTCTATGTAGAGCAGCAGAACCGCATCGCAGATTTCGCGAACAAGGTTCACGCTGGTGAGATTACGAATGCGGCAGGTGAGAAATTTACAACTGTTGTTCAGATTGGTATCGGTGGTAGTGACCTTGGTCCTCGTGCGATGTATCTTGCATTAGAGAACTGGGCTAAGAAGAACAATACATTCAAGATGGAAGCCAAATTCATCAGTAACGTAGATCCTGATGATGCAGCAGCAGTATTGAATTCCATCGATGTTGCACATTCGATCTTCGTACTTGTATCTAAGTCAGGTACAACACTTGAGACATTAACAAACGAGTCTTTCGTTAAGGACGCATTAAAGAATGCAGGACTGAACCCTTCGAACCATATGATCGCTGTAACAAGTGAGACATCTCCACTCGCTAAGAGTGATGATTATCTGGCAGCTTTCTTTATGGATGATTACATTGGCGGACGTTATTCTTCTACATCTGCTGTCGGCGGAGCCGTATTATCACTGGCTTTCGGACCGGAAGTATTTGCACAGTTCCTTGCAGGAGCAGCAAAGGTAGATGAAGTTTCCAAGAATGAAGATTTATTGAAGAACCCGGCAATGCTGGATGCGATGATCGGTGTATACGAGCGTAATGTACTCGGATATCCGGCAACAGCCGTTCTCCCATATTCACAGGCACTGAGCCGTTTCCCGGCACATCTGCAGCAGCTGGATATGGAATCCAATGGTAAATCAGTTAACCGCTTTGGCGAGCCAGTAGATTACCCGACAGGTCCGGTGATCTTCGGAGAACCAGGAACAAACGGACAGCATTCCTTCTATCAGCTTCTCCACCAGGGAACCAACATCATACCGCTCCAGTTCATCGGCTTCAAGAACAGCCAGATCGGAACCGATGTTGTGATCCAGGACAGCACAAGCCAGCAGAAGCTCTGCGCAAACGTAGCTGCACAGATCGTAGCATTTGCATGCGGTAAATCAGACGAGAACCGCAACAAGAATTTTGAAGGTGGACGTCCGTCAAGTATTATCATCGGTAAAGAACTGACACCAGAGACACTCGGTGCACTTCTTGCACATTTTGAGAATAAGGTTATGTTCCAGGGATTTGTATGGAATGTGAACAGCTTCGACCAGGAAGGCGTACAGCTCGGAAAGGTTCTGGCAAAGCGCGTGCTTGCACATGAGACCGATGGCGCCCTGAAGGTATTCAGCGATTTGTTAAACATTTAATATAACGAAAAAGAACTGTGTCACGTCCCGCGGCAGATGCGCGGCGTACACAGTTCTTTTTTTGTGCGTTGGGAAGGTTTGGCATATTGGGTGCAGTTCCGGCCAACGTATTCTGTCGCAAACTTTCATTTTTCTAACACGCATGCCCCGGCCATCAGCGATGATTCCTGTCTTTTTGAGGTTCGACAGTGCGCCACGGATGTTCGCGGACAGGCGGACATTTTCGACGGCTTTTGTGTCTCGCTTGGCAGACCGATGAGCAAAATCGGACCGCGCAAACGACTGTCTGAGGTGTCTGCCGCCGTGTTTTGAATGCGGGCAGACACCGAGTTTCGGATTGCGCGGTCTGATCGGAACTTTGTG
>OGKS01000171.1_pt1 | contig 34749 bp, 37 predicted proteins | sample 1572491 | NCBI WGS metagenome assembly OGKS01 (sample SAMEA2582153, study PRJEB24529) | metagenome | biome: Human gut stool | place: China | collected 2011
CTCAGCTGGCAGAGCACCTGACTCTTAATCAGGGTGTCCAGGGTTCGAACCCCTGATCGCGCACTCATTACCAAAGAAATTGTATTTGACATAAATACAAGAAAAGAACTCTTGACGAACATCGTGATTCGTTGGGGGTTTTTTTAATGCAAAAAATAAATGTATCTCAATATTTACGCTGCAGCATCCGGATCCGGAATTACCGGCACAAAAATTGAGATACATTTTTAATTAGATGTGCAAGAGCTTCACAGAATGCAAAGAAGAATTCGCCCTCAGGAACATCAAACATGCAGCCATTGAATCTGACCAATAATAAACAAAGCCATCAATAACATCAATAACCACATATTCATCAATCATAATTGTAAAATCAGTATCAACCATTATAACCTCCTTAATATCCAGTCTGAAAAAAAATAGGATCCAGCTTGTAAATATCGGAATGCAACATTTTCGATTCCTGGGCAAGATGAAGATACATCTTTGTTGTAGCATAATCAGAATGTCCAAGCATTAAGCGAAGATACTCCATACTACCACCACCAACAATATACGATGTTGCAAATGTATGACGGAGCAAGTGAGGATGAACCCGATCGATCTCACTCGATTTCTTAATCCTGGCAAACAGCTGCTTAATCACATTTAAAGTTATAGGTTCATTAGAACCAACTTTGACAAACACAAAATAATCATCTTTCGGATCATAAGCACGAAACTTGATCAGATAATGAAAAAGCATCTTCTTAAGCTTCGGACAAAGGAGCACTGTCCGAAACTTGGATCCCTTTCCCTTAACAGTAAGATAATTACCGGAAAAACTGATATTACTAAATTTCAGAGAAGCAACATCACCACAACGAAATCCGGCATCCAGCATAAGATGAACAATGCAAAGGTTACGCAAGCCGGATTCGGTATGATCATTAAATAATCCATCGATTTCATCAACTTCCCACTCCGTCAAAGGAATGACCGGATCATTGTCTTTCTTAAGAAACTTAATCTTGCGCAATACATCCGATGAGCAATAACCTTCATCGATGCAATAATTAAGAAAAACCTTAGTCGCTCGAAAATAAGTATTAACTGTTGTGTTCTTAACTCCGGAGCTGCGGAGCATGGACAAATACGAAAGAACATCATCCCGGCAAAGTGTGTCCGTATCGACAAGATCGGGAAGAGATACATTCCGATCAGCAGTAACATAATCAATAAACTTCTGTACATTCTCACGATAATAAATCATTGTTTTCGAAGAACAATATGATTCATGATCGACCAGGAACAATTTAAAAGAATTAGAAAGATTCATAATAACCCCCCATATACTTAAGTATATGGAGACATCAAAAAACATAACTTAGAGCATTCGGCTTTACTTTTCGCCTTTTGTATGCTATAACAAAGTTAGTTGTTAAAGATGATGTCTCCGGTATCTTTATCTATGAGCATTAAGTTACTGGAACGCTTGATGGATTTTTCCATCGTGTCCGCTAGTTCATTCTCGTTGAATTGGCGGACTTTTTTTGCCTTATATCTTAACGCATCTTCCAAATCATTATCATTGAGCATACAAAGCGCTTCTATACAATCCGTTAATGGAGACTCAAAATTAATACCACGCGTATAAATTCCGTAAGTGATAGCAGCCTTGACCGCTCGACTCTTTACAACTTCACTATTCAGTTTTCGTGTATAAGTTCTTACAAGTGCCTGATCCTCTTCAGGAACAAATGTATCTGTCAGTTTACACATCCGAAGCGCTTTCCAAAAAGCACAATAATCACGACGCGACTTATTAGAATCATTCACTCCAGCTTCATGCGGTTCAACCAACCGGAAGACCTTGCTTGTAAGATAATCACAGATAAGCTTTCTGTTATCAAGATAATCATAAATCCGCTTACTGGTCAGCCTGTCCGAATTATCAAAAAATGGAATAAGCTGATAAGTTTTCGAATGTTTGCGCATTGTTTGATACTCAACATTCATGATCAGGTTGACTTCCGGAGTAAGCAGATCAGCAAGACGCTTAAGCGAATCAGGAGATATATCTTCCTCACCGGCCAAGATCCTCTTACATTTTTCTACATAATGCTTTTGCCTTCCATACTCAGCATAATAAGAAATACGACCAAGATCTAAAGCTTTCCAGCTATGTTTCAAGAAAGCGTATTCATAACAGTAGAAATCAAATCGATTGATAAGACCATTCAAAAGCCACACTTTGAAAAACCATGGTTTATAACCTTTCTCAACAACTTCCTTTGACTTAAGATAAATTCGAATAAAAATCTTATCAGACCGCTTACCGATCGCAAGATAATCAATCTCAAAATCCTCGGAACCCTTCTTGCTGGTATGAATGAGAGCATCCTTAAAGCGATCTACACGCATCTTGTAGAAGTTCTCTGGAGTAAAGAACTTTTCCGGACTCTTTAAATAATTCGAATGCCAGCAATAGTCAACACGATTTTCTTGCGTAAATTCGATATCTAACCCAAAATGCTGCGCAATCGCCTTAACATACTCAAAAGATCGCTCATAAGCAAGTTTCACTCCATACATCCAGAGCATATAACTTCGAATCTGTACTACACATTCACACGTAACAGATTTTCCGTCATCCATCGAATGAGGAACTTTCGGAGCGAAAAACATATCGAAGTATTCCGGACATTCAAGACAGATATTGTAATAGCCAGCAAATGTAAACGGTTTATAATTCAGAGTACCAGGAAGCTCCGGCAGGAATACAGATACACCAGAATCATAATCATTAAGCTTCTCCCAAGAAGCTGCAATGTTCTCAAAGTAACGCCTGAAGCGCTTCACGCTCAAATCTTTCGAATCAGCAGTAAAATCTTGCTTAAATTTGACCGAATAATAAAAAGTATCAATGTTATGCAAGAATTTTTTCTTCTTAAAGTCAAACCAATACACGTTTTCGACTTCATCGAACTCATTGTATATATAGGTGTCTTTAAGGAAACGTAAATCAAGCAATATATCCCTTCTTCCGTAAAAATATTTTTTCCCCAAAACGCAATTTGGGGAAATTGCAAAAACACATTCAAAGCCAGTATCCATCTGACTTTTAAGAGAATTAGTTGTGTATTTTCAGACCACGTATTACAGATACGTGGTCGCTCCGGCGATGTGCCGCGTCGCGGGTCCCCTCAATCCCCGCTCCGCACCCCATCGCCGGACTCGTTCGAATCTGAAATGTATCTCAAAATTCAAGCTGCAGAGTAACACCGGAAGATAAAATGAGATACACAAAATAAATCAATCAAAGATTATCCTTAGGCGAAGAAAAAAGAGCATATGTATCATAGATCTCAGAATATTTCTTATGATACATAAAGAATTCACTTCCAACTTTCTGTTTGAGCGGATACCAAACCTTCACAGCTACAAAGATTTTGCCACCAAAAAGCAAAGCAATTAGTTTGCCCTGGATACCAAAATTCGAAACTTTCCTATGAATCCATTCATATTCAATAAGACTTCGAATCTGTCGATCAAGCATTCGGTCAAACTGAGCCACTAATATAACTTCGTATCCGAGCTTACGATGCTGAGTAAAGAAGCTACACCATGCAGCGCGGTTTTTTTGCCCCCAATCTCGCGCATTGAACATTATCTGACACTCGTCTATTACTAGAAGAATCTCCCCTTCCTTGACTCTCCTTCCGACATAATCAGAATAATTTTTTGAAAATGTAATGAGACGTTCAGGTGTAAGGAAAGCATTATCAATATACAAAAAGCTGCCCTTTGGATTTTTTATACAACTAAAATCACAAGAAAAATTACCAATAATAGGGGCTTTTTTGTATTTCATCCAGTTACACAACCGAGAAGCTAAATGCAAAGACTTTCCGGCACCTGGAGTCCCTGAATAAAGCGAAATCATAATACCTCCGATCTAAGTGAATGGGATCCACTCGCCAAGCATCTTGACACCAGTTATAGCGAACTGGGAGATTACCCAAGGTACAACCGCGGTAAGCCAAGCAGATCCGATTGCTATAAAAGAATCTATAGGAACAAAATAATTGATAGCGGACAAATAACCGTTAACCTCTTCCGCATTGATAAATGCAAGGAAAGGACTTTCCGGCAAGATGCCGCAGAAGAAAGCAACCAGGACTAAAACAACCATGGCAGCAATCGAAATAAAAAAAGGTCTGAGCATAGCAGCACTCATAATAAACCTCCAATCTGTTCATCAGGAACCACGATGAACAAATGTTGTAAATTTTACAGTTAAGAAGAATAAGCCGATTATAAAGAATATAGTCATTCCCCAGCGGAAGATCTTGATATACTTCCAATAATCGGACATATCGACATCAATAGAAAATGTATAGTTAATACCTTTAAAGGTATGCTCATACTTGAAATGCGGAGCTTTCTTCTCGGCATTCATGGACTTGATCAGCGTCATGATATCCCAGGGAATACAGAACGGAAAGAGCTTTTTCCAATTTCCGCCGCTACTACCGCCAGCGTTAGTAATTACATCTTGAATATGCTTTTGCGATTCTGTGTCATCCTCGGATCCGTCTTCTGTTGGATCCGGCTTCGGAATCGGTCCAGGAGCTGGCTCCGTGTCCTTCTCTGACTCGGTTTCTGTTTCTGTTTCGGTGTCCTTTTCCGTATCCTTGCCAGGCTTAAACGGAATAGGAAGAACAACTGGAAGCTTGTCTTTGTTATTATCCCCTTTCTTCTGTTTCTTCTTATCATCATCATCGTTATCAAACTTGTAACGAGAATTCCAAGCCTCATCCTCAGCGTCGGTTGTAACACGATCATTGACCTGATCACGCCACAGATCCCAGGAAGTTTTCCAACCAACACCAGGAATATAGACACCGTCACGATCGTCGGTTTTTTCCTTGACCTTAACGCGTGCCATATCAGATAAGGCAGTACCATCGGCGGCAGTAAATGCACCATTCTTAATTATCCAAGAATAATCTAGTGAAGCAGAATAAGCAGAAACATCAAGCATAGTATTTCCATGTCTAACTACAGAACCATAAACAGAATAAAACTCAGAATAATTTTTTTTCTGAAAAACATATAAATATTTAGCATCCGTAATACCATTATCAAATCTATAATCATCTACAATATAATTTGGATTTATACAAAAGATTTTATATGCACTATCCTGACCAGGACAAAAAACAATATTGAGAGTATAGCCATCATGAACAATAGAATTAAGACGATTACTATCAAGACAACCACCAGTTATACTTTTAATCATATCTTGTACTTTTTCCGTAGATGAGCAATCAAATTGGTTCTTCATCGCTTCATCCGTTGCCGCCGTAGGTAACACGGTACCAAGCAGCTGCGCCAATGCCTCGGACATACTCACTCCGGCAGCGTTGACCACGTTCGGAAGATTCTCCAGCTCTTTAAAAATGGTATCATTCACAACCTCGACCGGGAGAGAAAGCACTTTCGCTTTATTCTCAACCCAGGTACAGAAATTATCCCATACATCTTTACCTGATGCTCGATCGGGTTTCGCATAATATGAATCCGGCGAAGAAAACTGATATCCGGTCTCTGCAAACAAACCGCTGATCAGATCCCAATACGTGTAATAGAACATTTCCTCGACTCCGGTAGCATAAGCTTGTTGCTTCGTTGCAAAAAGCGTTACCGCGATAAGAGAGAAGCAGAGCAAGAAACAAGTTACTGGAACACAAACACGCTTCCTGAGATATTGAATTTTGTTTTTCATCCGGTTGATCCGGCGTTGAAACTTAGATTTTTTACGCTGATTCATGAAACCCTCCTGAAAAATGTATCTCAATATTCACGCTGCAGCTTCCGGATCCGGAATTGCCGGTTTTGAAAATGAGATACAAAAAAGGCAAGGGCATCAAGTCCCTTACCCCTTTTGGTGTGATAACTATTCGATTTGCAAAAAACTAAGCCTGAGCTGTAAGCTTCTTGAAAACTTTGATACCAATCTGAACTGCTAATACAGTACCGATGATACCAAGCGCATACGGTGCAGATGTAGAGATCATTGATATTACATCCGTCTGAACTGCTGCGAAAGCAGTCTTCATTGCAGCTGAAATGGTTTCCATAAGTTGCCTCCTTTTCTGATGGCCTATGCCATCTTACACATTTTTATTATTCCATAAATCGCGAAGCCGATAGCCCACGAAATGAAACCGATAATAAAACCCAACCCGATTCCCATAACCAGGGACTCGATCCATATAGTAATATAATCACTCATGCGGTCCACCTCCGGGAAAGAATATGATACGTAAGGATCCCGATCACGATACCTAGCGCGAAAGCCAGGAACGAAACCGCCCCGATCTGCATATCCATAAATTCCTGAACGTAACTGTTCAGATCATCCGGCGAGAGTGATCCTTCGACAGTCTCCGTAACGTCCGAAGTTATCTCATCAACCGTAACAAGTTCAGTACTTTCCATGTGAAGCTCCTAACTGAATAAAATGTACGTAGTATCAAACTAATCATAATTACTTCTCCGGAATCATTGAGATCTTAGCCTTGCCGACGAAATCAAGATCAACCAGCTTAAGCACTGGCTTACCGTCAGCTCCAACCTTCATTTCAAATTGTCCGTCGTAGATTCCCGGAACATACGAAACCTTGTGCAGCTTGTCTACCGAAAGGAAAGACTTACCGCGACGGATTCCGGAAACATCTTCTGCAGAGATCTTTGACTCTAACTGCTCGCCGTTCTCTCCAAAAAAGAAATACTCAACAGATACGCCCTCTACAGCGTCATGGTTTTCGCTGGCCTTAATATCAACAAGACCTGTGTACATGATTAAAACTCTAAAATTCATAGTTAATTCTCCTTTTCTTCTACATTGTCACTTTGTTCAACATTCATGGCTTTATCCAAGGCTCTCTCTAAAGAGTCAACCTCATGCATGAGATGCATGACACGAGAAAAGAATTCATTCAAATGCCTGTATCTCTCGAAAAGATTCTTTAGATATCGCTGCTCCTCTTTGATTCTTTCATCAAGATCCGCAAGAGTTTTCTTTCGTTCGGCTTCTCCAGTTTTCGCCTCGAGGATGATATTTTCAAATTTTTCGTTAAATCCTTTTCCCGGCGCCTGGTCTATATAGTCGTACACTTCTTGAGTTAAGCGGATAGACTTGGATAGATTCTTTTTCAAGCGATAAACCTCCTTCCCTATTCAATTATTTATATCAAAGCCCTGAGTCATGGCAGAGCATTTGATCTTATCTAATAGATCGATGTGTCGATCCTGGAGCAGCTTCCCCCGATACCCGGTGTTCAAGTACATCATCGCTTCGATTACGTCCCGGGGATTGGTACTCTCGTAGCCCGGCGCCCAGCACGCGCGCCGTTCTTCATCGGCAATAACCAACCGATACCGATTGGGGCTGGCTGTTTCGAAGCTCCAAAACATTCTCATGCGCTACACCTCAACTTTCTGCTATGCATAAGTTCATAACGCGCCTTCCGCTTATGCATAAGCTATGGATAGCCTATGCATAAGCATATGGACTGCAACGCGCCAAGTTTTATCTCTGATAAACCTTGTCGCGTTTCGTGCCGGATGCTGCAGTCCACATGCTTACACACAAGGCTATCCACAAGCTTACGCACAAAGCTCCATACAAGGCGCGTTATAAACTTACACACAGCAGCGACGATGATTACGGGTTCCTTATGATCCTTTCCGGTTCTTCTTACATTCAATCTGTTGGTTTCTTATTGCCTGGATCGCGCCGCGCGCGCTGGGCGCCGGGCTTTCCAGAATTAGGAGATGAAGGATCAAACGGAAAATCAGGAATCTTACAACTATGATCTTCGGTCAGCCACATATAAAGCGAAAAAATCAAAAACACGTAAATAAACGCTTCAATCGGATCTGGCATAAAATTTCTCCAATAAATACGGAATATCCAAGATTTTAATTATGTTCATCCGTATTTTTAATACTGTTACAAGAATCAAGATTAAAACTATTATTGATTTCCCTCACAATATCTCTAAAACATACCAAGCCAAACACCAAAAAAGCTAAAGACAATCGTTCCTCATCCGAAAGTCCTTTACTTTTTTCTACTAATTTATTAGTCAATTCATCTTTACCTGTTTCCGACATAACAGCACCTCCCAAAAATGCAATTCATAAATTATTAAAAATGTGTTATAATGGTATAACTTATGTGAAAATGTATCTCAATTTTGTTATCCACTATAAGCATAATAACAAAACCGAGATACAAAATCAACTAGAAATAGCAAAATTTTGATAGAAAGGAGTAAAATGTTTTACGAAAATCTTGAAAAAGTGTTAAAACAAAAGAACTTAACACTAAACAAATTGGCAAAAGGATGCGAAATAGCACAATCGCAAACAACTAAATGGAAAAAAGGATATATACCAGGAAGTGAAATTGTAATTAAAATTTGCAAATACCTTGATGTATCAGCTGACTATCTGTTAGATCTGGACGAAACACCACCGCCGTTGATCCTAACCGATCAGGAGAAGGAACTCCTAGAACACTTCCGACAATGTGATCCAGGAACACAGAAAAGCGTATGCATGTTAGCAAGCTCCGGTGCCGCGGAGCAAACAACAAAAGAAACATCATCAAGTTCCCAAAACGTAGGGTAAAAGGTAACGAAAAAAATAAGACTTAGTTAGTACAGATTCGAAAATTAAAATTGAAAAAAATATACAATTTCGAGTAAAGGTAACGAAATCACATAAAAAGCGATAGACACAACTCTTAATCAGGGTGTCCAGGGTTCGAACCCCTGATCGCGCACTAACAAAGTCTTATCTCGATGAGATGTTGCAAAAGAACTCTTGACGAACAAAGTGATTCGTTGGGGGTTTTTTTATTGCATATGGTTAAAAACAGAAGCTGTCTCTGCATTTCGCAGAGATGGCTTTTTGACAATATGAGATAAATAAGAATAAGACGATACTTGCCTAATGTTTATAAGTTTCGTATACTGAAGAAAATAGGAATGGAAATTGTCTATATTGGTCAGAGGGTAGAAATTTAGTATTGTGGAATGACCGATGAATCAAAGAATGGGGGATTTGTTCATGGGTATGGAATACGAGACGGCAAAAGCAGTCATGGAAGAGGTTGCGCGTGTAGTGACGGGTAAGGATGACTGCATCAAGAAGGCATTTGCGGCGATTCTTGCCGGAGGACACATTCTCATCGAGGATGTGCCGGGAGTGGGCAAGACGACGTTGGCGGTCGCTTTTTCCAAGGTAATGGGGCTGGAGAATCATAGAGTACAGTTTACGCCGGATGTGCTGCCGGCGGATATTCTTGGATTTAATATGTATCGGAAGGAGACGGGGGATTTTGTATATTATCCGGGAACGATCATGTGCAATCTGTTCCTGGCGGATGAGATCAACCGCACTTCGCCGAAGACGCAGTCTGCACTTCTTGAGGTTATGGAGGAGGGCAAGGTGACAGTGGATGGCGTGAGCCGCGAGGTACCGAAGCCGTTTATTGTGATGGCGACGCAGAATCCGAAGGGAAGTGCCGGAACGCAGCTTCTTCCAGAATCGCAGCTCGATCGTTTTATGATCTGTATGAGTATGGGTTATCCGGATGTCAAAAGCGAGATCGCGATTGCGCGTGGCAGGAGCAGTTCTGCAAATATGGTGGAACTTCAGCCTGTGATCGGAGCGCAGGAGCTTGAGGCTTTGTGCGGCATGGTCGAGGACGTGTATATGAGCGAGTCGATCTATACGTATATTGTTGCGCTGGTGGGAAAAACGCGTGAAAATAGTTACATCGAACTGGGGGTCAGCCCGCGAGGTACGATCGCCTGTGTGCGTATGGCAAAGGCGTGGGCTTTTCTGCAGGGGCGTAATTATGTAATGCCGGAGGATGTGGCAGACATCTTTTTGGATATTGCAAAGCATAGAATCGTACTGAACACGAAAGCGCGTGTGACACATATGACGGAGGAAGCGATCCTGTCGGAGATCCTTTCCGTGACAAAGCAGCCGGCATCTTATATGGAGAAGTCAGAGTATCGTGGTTAGTTTTATCGTTGGGGGAATTGTGACACTTGTCACGTTTTATATTGCGTTGATCTATGCGAGTGAATCAATCGTTCTGCTTGGGTTTGCCGAAGCAGTTCTTTTGGTGCTCGCATTTCTTTTTCTGGTGTGGCGAAAGCGTTGTATCAGTGCAGAAATCGATTCGCCGATGACGGTTGCAGAAGCAGGGGATGAGATTCCGGTTGTGCTTCGCGTGCATTACCGCGGAAAGTTTGTGTGTACGAGAGTCCGTTACCGGTTGATCTGTAACAACCGATTCTTTGCTATAAGAAAAAAGTCGTATAAATTGGGGGATGCAGTCTACCCGGGTGATAATGAGTATGCATATTCGGTATTGGTGCCATATGCAGGGAATTATGAGTTTGAGCTTTGCAGCATAAGATTCTATGATCTTACGGGTCTTTTCTCTATGACAAAGCGTGTGGAGGGCAGCTCGCAGATTCAGGTGCTGCCGCAGATGACAAGTGTCGGAATCCGTATTTCAGAGCGGACACGCAATTTTTTCGGGGATGCGGACGTGTACGATGATTTCCATCCGGGTGATGATGCGAGTGAGATTTTTGATATTCGCGAGTTTCAGGCAGGAGACCGCATTCAGAATATTCACTGGAAGTTGTCTGCCAAGTCGGAGGAACTTCTGGTGCGCCAGGACAGTCAGGCGCTGGCTTGTCCGGTGGTACTGCTTCTGGACCGGGATGCGGCGGGAGTCAGAGGACAGGATGAGGTAGAGCTTTATCTGGAAGCCATAGCGAGTCTTTCATTCTCGCTGATGGATGCAGCTTGTCCACATTTTGCGGCATGGTATAGTGGAGAACGTGGGGATATTGTAAGAATCCGCGTGGATAATGAGGAAAGTTTCTATATTTTTATGTGCGAATATCTTGCGGATTGCCTGGGAACAGCGCCTTTAGCGATAAAAGAGTTATATACACAAAAATATCGTGAGGATCATGCGCTTTTCCACATTCAGATTGTGGATAAGAAGCTTTTGTTGAATGAACAGGAATTGACAGAGATGCGCGGAAACGAGTGGAAAGCGATTGCGGAGAAACTGGAGATTGTACTATGAGGGAGAAGGAGAACATTCGTACAACGGAATACACGTTTTCGGAGTGCTGCATGCGCCTGATCCGATCCCTTGTGGCAACGGAGCTTCTGCTGTATGGCGTACGTCTTATTTTGAACAGTGCCTTTGAACATTGGGTGCTGTCCCAAGAAGCACTTCGCTGGATACAGCTTTTGGTAGTTGTTACGGTGGCTGTCAATGAACTGATTCCGCTTCTTGGAAGACGATATATGGTGAAGATCCGTGTGCTGTTTGAGATGCTTTTGTTAGGGTGGCTCGGCTGGAGGAGTTGGCATATCAGAGAAGCTTTGTGGACAAGCTTCCATGCGTGGTTTGATGATTACCTGCCATATTGGAATGCCTATCATGATACCGGTTTTTATCCGTACAATGATGGCTCGGAATTGGGGTATGCATTGGCGTTTACGGTTTTACTTGTCACGCTTTGTATGATCATTCTGCGATATGTCAGTGAATGTCGCATTTTCCTGTTGTTGCCGAATCTGGCTGCGGTCGGATCCGCATTGCTTGTGAATGTAAGACCGGATGCAAAGTCGCTTCTGATTTCGTTTGCCGGAGTGCTTTTGCTCTATTCCGGTGGATGGGAAGCCGGTAAGGCACAGATCCGATCGAGAATCGGAAGGCAGAAGCGTGTCGGTAAGAGGATCGTATGGCAGTTTGCAGCGCTCGGAGCGTCGGTTATGGTTGCGGGAATTCTTGTTGCCCTGATTCCAATCGGTTTCGGAGGCAAAGCGGATCAGCTTATGGAATATGGACCGTCGTTTCTTGAATTCCAGCACAGGATCGAGGATACGGCGATGTCTCTTGCGGGAATTGGATCGAAGACTTCTTATGATAAGAATAAGGCAACACTGGACAACGATAAGCCGGAATATAGTGATGAGACGATAGTGACAATCTCTTGTGATCAGCAGCCACAGGGAAATTTGTATATGAAAACGTTTTGCAGTGCAGACTATGAGGACGGAACATGGAATGCGCCGGATCATTCTTATGAGACCGAAGCGAAGGATCATCTTATTGACAGCTCCGGTTTCGCGGAACTGCTTCAGCAGATGACGTATAAGAAGATGAGTCGGGATTCGGTAGCGGCGTTGCTTGCCGCAGAGTACGGTCAGGTCGAGGGAAAAATGCAGATTGCTTATGAAAATCCGCGCAGTCATTCGGCGTTGCTTCCGTATTTCTGGAATCCTTCCAGCAGCGATGCTTCCCTGCAGATGTATAAGGATGCCGTATGGCGCAAGGGAAAGGAACCGTCGGTCGAATTTACACAGTGGCTGATTCCGGCAAGCAGGATGCTGGGATATGATGGACTTTATGATGACACCGGAGATAAGGCGTATGAGGATGGCGAGGCATGGTATCGCGACTATGTGTTAACGCATGACAGGAACGGAACTTCGGAAGTCCCTATGATCGATCACTATAAGGATCGAGTGACATATGCCCTGCAGGATAGCGGTCAGCTTTCAGGAGATGATAGCAGGAATACCTGTGACCGGGTGAAAGAGGCTTTGGCAGCGTGGGAAAGCTTTCTGAATGCATCCTATTGGTCGGATCAGGATACTGGGAAGTACGAAAGTTATACAACGAATCTGGCGCGGAACGAGGTTGCGCGTGAAGTGAGGAATCAGCTATTTTCCGACACAGAGTATAATCTTTATCTGGATGATCTACCGGCAGGAATGGATCCAATCGAGTACTTCCTGCGCACGAGCAAGGAAGGCTACTGTATGCATTATGCCAGTGCTGCGACATTGATTCTGCAGGAATTGGGAGTCCCGGCACGCTATGCATCCGGTTTCGTAGTGAAACCGGGAAATTTTAAGAGTGAAGGCGGGAAATCTGACCAGCCTTTCTATGTGGCGGCCGTGAAAGATTACTGTGCGCATGCATGGGTGGAAATCTATATGGACGATATCGGATGGGTGCCGTATGAGATGACACCCGGCTATACGGCAAAGAGTGATTCGTTTCCGACTGACGGAAGGCAGGATGATCAATTAAAGCAAAGGCATGAGGAGCGCAGACAGGAGGGATTGCAGCAGGAAGCGAGTGAACAGCCTTCCGAAACGCCCCAGCCAGGCGAGACCGAGACACAAACAAATACACAGACAACACAGAAAAAGGAGACGCAATCAGGAACCGAGACGGGAGTTACGAGGCAGCAGAATCGTGGCAAAGGATTCGGAAAAGTTCTTTTGATCATTTGCCTATGTATTCTTCTTGCAGGATTTGTCTTCTATGGAAGTTATCGGTTCGTTGTCAGTTACAGACAGCGCCTGATACGGGAACTGAAAGCGAAGCGCAACCGTAATGCGGTAAAGCGGATCAACCGGCGTATTTACCGGGGGCTGATGAAGGGACGCCCAATGAATACGGCAAGTGTAACGCGCTCCGGTATGCTGGGGCTCCAAATGAGGCCGCTTACGGATGCAGAGTATGCGCAAAAGCTCGTGAAAGCATATCCTTCTGTTGCGGAAGTTGACTGGATGCGGTATATGGAGGTTGTGAAGAAATGCGCTTTTTCTCACGAGGTGATCACGGATGAAGAAGCAGGATTCTGTTATAAAATATATGAAAAAAGAAGGAAATAAAGACTTCAGATGAGAAAAATCCCATGGTGGCGATCGATATCGCTATCATGGGATTTGTGTTTGTGTAGATGCTTTATTTAGCGGGATGCGATCAGTTTGCAGATCGGATTGCCCATGGAAGAGAATTTCTCTTCGTATTCAGTCATAATGTTGCCGCGGTTCATAGCAGCATCATTGTGAAGATCCCAGGTGAAGGCATCCAGATGCCAGATGTCTGAGTTATCGATCTCGTCGAGCGAGAATGCGAACAGATCCTGATTGTCGGTCTTGAACTCGAGACGACCGTCCGGTGTAAGAATCTGATCGTAACGTTCTAAGAACTGCTGCGAGGTCAGGCGGCGCTTTGCGTGGCGGTCCTTCGGCCACGGATCCGAGAAGTTTAAGTAAATGCGATCCACTTCACCCAAAGCAAAAATGTCAGCGATCGTTGCGGCATCGATGCAAAGAAAGCGGACATTCGGAAGCTGCAGTTCGTTCATCTTCTGTACGGCACGGAGCAGAACACTTGTGTAGCGCTCAATGCCGATGTACTGGATATCCGGATTGGCTGCGGCAAGATCCATTAAGAAGCGTCCCTTGCCCATGCCGATCTCGATATGGATCGGTGCATCTGTGTGCAGAAATTCGTGCCAGTGTCCCTTCAGTTCGGTTGGATTTTGTATCGAATACAGGCTGGATGAAACGATTTCATCCGCGCCCGGAATGTTGCGTAATCTCATGATTTTCTCCCCTGTGGTGTGAATTATATCTACCATCGTACTATAATTTTTCGCATCAGGCAAATAAATTCTGCTGTTTGTAAAATTTTCTTGCGGGATTACGCAGGAGCGCTTATACTTTAGACAGAATATTTGCAGAAAGCATGATAATTCGAGGTAAATATAGATGAAGAAACAAAATCGATGGAAGCGGCTGCTGGCAGGCTTGTTGGCAGGGCTTTCTTTATTGCCGGCAGTACCGCAGATGGCGCAGGCGAAAGAGTATTGGCCGGATGGTGTCAGTGCCGCGTCGCCAAGTGCGATCGTGATGGAGGTCAACACCGGAACGATCCTTTATGAGAAGAAGATTCATAAGCAGTTCTATCCGGCAAGTATTACGAAGATCATGACAACACTGCTTGCAATCGAGAATTGTGATATGGATGAGATCGTTACGTTCTCAGCAGATGCAGTCTATAATAATGAAGGCGATACGTCCCATATTGCCAGAGATCTGGATGAGCAGCTTACCGTTGAACAGTGCTTGTATGGAATTATGCTGGAATCGGCCAATGAGTGTGCTTACGCGATCGCGGAGCATGTGGGGCAGAAGCTTGGTGGCGATTATCAGACGTTCATTGATCTGATGAATTCGCGGGCGAAGGAACTGGGATGTCAGGATACGCATTTTAACAACTGTAACGGACTGCCGGATGAGAATCACTATGTGAGTGCTTATGATATGGCGTTGATTTCTGCAGCAGCATACAAGAATGAGACATTCCGGATTATCACTGGTGCGCCGAGCTATACGATTCCGGTGACCAACAAGCATGATGATCCGTATTACTGTCACAACCATCACAAGATGATCTATCCGTGGCAGGGAGATTACTCACATCTGTATGATTATTGTACTGGCGGCAAGACCGGCTTCACGAAAGTGGCGGGAAGCACGTTGGTATCGTTCGCGGAGAAGGACGGAATTACACTGGTGTGTGTTGTGCTGAATGCGAATTCGCCGGATCATTACACCGATACACGTAAGTTGATGGATTATTGCTTCGAGAATTTTCAGGCACTCAACATATCGGAAAATGAAAAAAGCATCGCGGATGATAAAGAACGCAATCGCGGATTGCTGAACAATAATGATGTGTTTGTCCGACTGGACAAGGATGCATACATTATCATGCCGAAGGCCGCAAAGTTCGAGGATGCAAAGTTTGAGGAAGACAAAGAAAATCGTGGCGGAACGGTCGCAAAGCTCACATATACCTACGCGGGACGCGTGGTAGGCGGAGCGTCCATTGAGACAACAGGCGCGAAGGTAGAGGAGAATTACTTTGACCGGAAACAGGACAATACGAAGAAGGAAGAGAACGTCATCTGGATCCGTCCGGTTTATATCGTTCTTGGAATCTTAGGATGCGCGTTTTTTGTTCTTATCATTTTCCTTGTGAAACGGGTATATGATAATTTTTACCTGATTCGCCATAAGCATGAGATGCGCAGAATGGAGAAAGCGCGCTTTAAAGTAAACAATCGCAAGAAACGTTACCGAAAGAGAGACCGATTGTTTAAATAAAGATATAATCGACAATATTTGCGACAAAAAATAAAGAAAACGACAGAATATGACGAATATTCTGTCGTTTTTATTTTGAATCGACATTGAGAAATCGACATTAAATTGTCAGACTATTTAAAATTCCAAGTAGACGATTCTTATCTTCCGTGTAGATCAGCAGTCCGTTTGAAGTCTCGACAATGGTAAGATATTTATCGCGAAAGAGTTCCGAAGTCTCCAGCAGATGGATGATATGCGTCCGTGCATACGGGGCAGCAGATAAAAAGATGGTCTCAATCTGTTCCATCGGATTGATTGTGACATCGGCCTGCCGGAAGAGATTCGTCAGTTCTTTTTCCTGCTCAAACTGATCTGTTGTTTTATTGACGATCAGAAAGCCGTGTTCGTCCTTGGGCATATCCATCGCTTTGATCGCACGCTGCACTTGTTTGGTTAAGGCGTCGGATGCCGGGTAAAGCGATTCAAAGTAATTCATAAAATCAGAGGCACCCTTAAAGTGTTTGTTTCTTCCATGCTCTAATACTTCTGTGATCAGGATTCGTTTGATGATTCCCTCACAGGTTTCTCGGGATGGATTCTTGCGAAGTGTCGGTGATTCGTTCATGATTGCTCCTTTCTGCATAAACGACAAGAAAGACAAAATGCGATGTCCTAATATCTATTATAAGACAAATAGATCAAAGAATCAATCGGAAAAAGACATCAGGTATTGTGTAAACGTTTGTTGACGCATGGCAAAAAGAGGCGTAAAATAGGAAATAAATTACCACTATATTTTTTATGGAGCGGAAAGTAAGAACAATGAACAATCGGACAAAAGCGGCGCAGCAGGCGTTGGAACAGATTACACAATTGATCGAGGAGCAGGGGGGAATTGTGAAGAAGGAGCAGTTCACGGAGCTCGGGATCGATTATCGGAGAATTCTGGATTTTGTGCAGAGTGGGGATCTGGTGCGCATCAAGAACGGATATTATACGGACCGGATTGACCGGTTTACAGAGGAGGAACTGGTTGCCAGGCTTTTTGGCGACACCAGACTTTGTATGGAGAGTGCACTCTATGCGTATGGCTACATTTCACAGAAACCGTACGGCTGGCATCTGGCGGTAGACAAGAATACGTCGAAGTCCCGTTTTAAGATGGATTATCCGAAGATCATTCCTTACTATACGGAGCCGGAAGCGTTGGAACTCGGATCGACGAAGATTATGATCAGCGGGCAGCAGTTTCAGATTTATGACAGGGATCGTGTGATCTGTGACTGTCTCAAGTATGAGAGTAAGTTGGAGCGCGAGGTCTTTAAGGAAGCGTTGCAGTCGTACATTCGCGATTCGCAGAAGGATATTTCTGCGTTGATGGCATATGCCCGTGCGCGTAAAGTAGTCGGCAAGGTGCAGAGCATGATCGGAGTGTGGCTATGAAAGTCGGCGTGTGTGAGGCTCCGGAACTGAAGAAGCAGGGCGAGAAACTGCAGCTTTCCTTTGCGGATGCGCTCTATGGATACATGATCGAAGATGTGATGCTTCGCATTTTCGGATCGGATTATAGAGAGTATCTGTGGCTTACGAGTAAGAATGTGTTGGGGACGGAAGCATACAGAAACCGGTCGGAGAAACAGATTGGTTTTCTCTATCAGCCTGCGGCAAGGCGGATCGCGCCGGAGAAACTGTGTCCCGGACAGAAGCTGTCCGTCGCTTTGTGCAAGCATATGATGCTCGAACTTCTGGGCGGAGACAATGCGCAGCAGATCAGCTGGAGCGGAGATGTGACGGAGAAAGAGGAAAGTTTTTATCTTCATTTGACGGGGACCTATAGGCAGATGCAGGTGCCGCTTTGTATCGTGATCCGAAGCGTTCAGGCAGAGAACCAGCGGCCGGAACAGAAAGAAATCCACCTGCCAGTCATCGAGAACCGGCATTTGTCGTATCTTGTGTATGCACCGGAGAATCTGCTGAGCCGGGATTTGTTTGAGATTGTAAATAAACTGGAACTGATCGGTGATATGGGATGTTATGACCGTGTGTATCAGACACTGCTGCACGATTCACTCAGTGGACGGTATGTGCTGGAAGAATTGAGTGGACTCAGTGAAGCATGTCCGCAGGTGAGCAAGGAGTTCAGGCTTACGCAGCTTGCTGAATATGAGTCATATGCATATATGAGAAAACGCTGGGAGAAATATGTGCGAGGTCATGGGGGCGAAACCGTGGCGTGGACAGATGTGTTGCATCTTGTATTGGCGTTTCTAGCGCCAATCTGGCAGAGTCTCTGTAATAATGAGATCTTTTTTGACGACTGGATGCCGGAGCTTAGAAGATTTCTGGGCTAGGAACATCCATGTTAATCATAATATGTGGCGTGTTTTAATATGGAGAAATTATGATAGAACAAAAATTAAAGGCGCTTGCGCAATCGGATGTGTACCCGTTTCATATGCCGGGGCACAAGCGGCAGTTGAGCGGCTTTTTCCCGTATGAACTCGATATCACAGAAATCGAGGAATTTGACAATCTGCATCATGCCAAGGGGCTTCTTCTTGAGGCGCAGCAGTATGCAGCACAGATGTATCAGTCACGGAAGGCGTATTATCTCGTGAACGGAAGTACGTGTGGCATCCTTGCAGCGATCAGTGCCGCGACAACGAAAGGCGGCAGGATTCTGGTGGCGCGCAACTGTCACAAGGCCGTCTACAACGCCATCTATCTGCGTGGACTCAAGGCAGAGTATGTGTATCCGGTTGCGACACATTACGGAATCCAGGGACAGATCCAGGCAGCAGATGTAGAGAGGAAGCTTGTTGAAAAGCCGGATATTCAGGCAATTGTGATCACTTCGCCAACATATGACGGACTTGTGTCGGATGTTCGGGCGATTGCGGATCTGGCACATGCGCACGGAATTCCACTGATTGTGGACGAGGCGCATGGCGCGCATTTTGGACTGGATGAGGCATTCCCAGACAATGCGACCGTTCTTGGGGCGGATGCGGTCATCATGAGTGTGCACAAGACGCTTCCTGCACCGACGCAGACGGCGCTACTCCATCTGTGTTCGGATCGGATCAATGGAACGAAAGTGGAGAAGTTTCTTGGAATCTATGAGACGAGTTCCCCTTCCTATGTGCTGATGGCGGGGATTGAGGAAAGCCTGCGGCTTGCGGATGAGGCAAAAGGCGTGCGGATGAAGGAGTACGTAAGGCGGCTGCAGGCATTTCGGAAGAAAATGAGAAGTCTTACGATTCTTAGTGTTCCGGATCGCGCTGATTTTGCAGGAGAAGAAGCTTATGCGTACGATATTGGAAAGCTTCTGCTTGTGACCAATGGGGCAATCTCTGGTAAAGCGTTGCAGGAGAAGCTTCTTAAACAATATGGATTGCAGATGGAGATGTCGAGTGGAAATTATGTGTTGGCGATGACTTCGTTCGTGGACACCGAAGAAGGACTGGAGCGTCTGGCGGATGCGTTATTGGAGATCGATGCGACGTTGACCGTCACAGATCAGAGAGAAATGTTTTCGCCCGAGAAAATTTATCGGCAGCCGAAGAAGGCGATGGAGATCGATGAGGTACAGGATGGAGAGAGTACAAGTGTCGCTTTTTCCGAAGCGGAAGGCAGGATCTGTGCAGACTACATTTATTTGTATCCGCCGGGAATTCCGGTGATCGTGCCGGGCGAGGTACTGGATCAGCAGACGCTCACGGTCATTGAGACATGCCAGAAAATGGAATTGGATGTGGAAGGATTGCCGCAGGCAGGGCATGTTCATGTGGTAAATAATTTTTGACACTTATATCTTTCATATACTATAATGAACTGATAGGAGAAACTTATGGGCAAGATCTACTGTGTCATGGGGAAGAGTTCCTCGGGCAAGGACAGTATTTATCATGAAATCATGGAAAAAGGCGCGCTCGGATTAAAGCCGATCATTCCCTATACGACCAGACCAATCCGGGATGGCGAACAGGATGGACGCGAGTATCATTTCTGTACAGAAGATACGGTGCAGCGGCTGCAGGACGCGGGGCGCATCATGGAACTTCGTGCCTACAATACGGTGTATGGTGTGTGGAAGTATTTTACAGTTGACGATGAGAGGATCGATTTAAGCAAGAACAATTATCTGTACATTGTGACGCTGGAAGGATATACGAAGATTCGGGAGTACTTTGGAGCAGACCGTGTTGTGCCGATCTATATTGAAGTGGAAGATGGGGAACGCCTGATGCGTGCGATCGCAAGAGAGCAGAAGCAGGATGTTCCGAAGTACGAGGAGATGTGCCGGAGATTTCTGGCAGACAGTGCCGATTTTTGTGACGAGAAGCTGTTGGAAGCAGGAGTCGTGCGTCGCTTTCAAAACAATGATTTTGTCCAGACGGTGCAGGAAGTGACCGCGTATATTGCGGATGAGATCGCGGCAGGGTGAGGAAATGCTATGGATATAAAAGTCAATGACATCAGTCAGATTGGTCAGGTGCCGGAGGCGGCAAAGACAGTTGAAGGTGACGGATCGTTTAAGTTCACACTGGCAAGCGCGATCACGGATGCGGATCTGCAGGCGAAGGTCGATGCGCTGCTTTCTGATATCACGACGCAGGGCGAACTGATCGCGCGTCATATGGATATCCGTGATATGAAGAAGTATCGCGGGCTCGTTAAGGATTTTCTCAATGAGGTGGTATACCGTTCGCACAAGTTTTCGCGAGAGAATTTCCTCGACCGGAGAGGCCGACATCGTGTGTACGGAATTATCCGTCTGGTCGATCAGAATCTCGATGAACTGGCAAGTGAGCTGGTGGAAGACGAGAAGGATCACCTTAAAATTCTGGCAAAAATTGGTGAGATCAAGGGACTGCTCCTTGATATTCTCACGTAAAAGATAACGATTCATGCAGCGAATTCGCTTTTGGATCGTTACAAGATATTCAGATATAGCATTAAGATAGGAGGGACAGCTATGGCAGGTTTTAAAGATATCGTAGGAAATGAACAGATCATCGAGCACTTGCAGAATGCGATTGCCCTCGGCAAGGTATCCCACGCATATATCTTAAACGGACCGGAGAAGTCCGGTAAGATGATGATCGCGGAAGCATTTGCGATGGCTTTGCAGTGTGAAGGCGAGGGGGAACGGCCATGTTTAAATTGCCGGTCATGCAGACAGGCGATGGATCACAATCAGCCGGACATCATTTATGTCTCACATGAAAAGCCGAATACGATCGGCGTGGATGACATCCGGACACAGATTAACAATGATATTGATATTAAGCCGTACAGCAGCCGTTACAAAGTCTACATTGTGGATGAGGCGCAGAAGATGAACCAGCAGGCGCAGAATGCTTTGCTCAAGACCATCGAGGAGCCACCGGCGTATGCGGTTATCCTGCTTTTGACAACGAATGCAGACAGTTTTCTGCAGACGATTCTGTCAAGATGCATTACTTTAAATATGAAGACCGTTAAGGCAGAGGTCATCCGGGATTATCTGATGAAGCAGTATAAGATACCGGATTATCAGGCGGATGTGTGTGCTGCATTTTCGCAGGGAAATGTAGGCAAGGCGATCCAGCTTGCGTCTTCGGAGGATTTCGGAGAACTGAAAGCTTCCGTGTTGCAGCTGATGAAACGCCTCGATGAGATTGATGTCTACGAGATGACGGCAGCCGTCAAGCAGATCAGCGAGTATAAACTGGTGGTAAATGACTATTTTGATCTCATGACCATCTGGTTTCGGGATGTGCTGTACATGAAAGCAACCAACGATGTAAACGGCCTGATCTTCAAGGATGAGGTCTATGACATAAAAAAACAGGCAGCTAAGAGATCGTATCAGGGAATCGAGACGATCCTTCAGGCGCTGGAGACCGCGAAGGTCCGCCTGAATGCGAACGTCAATTTCGATCTGGTAATCGAATTGCTCTTATTGACCATTAAGGAGAATTAAAATGACAAAAGTTGTAGGAATACGTTTTCAGCGCGCGGGCAAGATCTATTATTTTGATCCACTCGATTACGATCTGGAAGTCCCGATGCATGTAATTGTAGAGACTGCGCGCGGTGTTGAGATGGGAACGGTCCTGATCGCACCGAAGGAAGTGGAGGACGATCAGGTTGTTCAGCCATTGAAACCGGTCATCCGCATTGCGACGGATGAGGATGAGAAAGTGATGGAGCGCAACAAAGAAAAGCAGGTGGAAGCATTCAAGATCTGCAAAGAGAAGATTGCGAAGCATGGGCTTGAGATGAAGCTTGTTGCGGCGGAGTATACGTTTGATAATAACAAGCTTCTGTTCTATTTTACGGCAGACGGACGAATCGATTTCCGTGAACTGGTTAAGGATCTGGCTTCGGTATTCCGTACCAGAATCGAGCTGCGCCAGATCGGTGTCCGTGATGAGACAAAGATGCTCGGCGGAATTGGAATCTGCGGAAGAGAGCTTTGCTGTAAGTCTTATCTGACAGATTTTGTTCCGGTATCGATCAAGATGGCGAAGGAACAGAACCTTTCTCTGAATCCGACAAAGATTTCCGGTGTCTGCGGAAGACTGATGTGCTGCCTCAAGAATGAACAGGATACCTACGAATATCTGAACAGCCGTCTCCCATCGGTCGGCGATTATGTCACAACGCCAACCGGAATGCGCGGTGAGGTGCAGAGTGTCAGCGTACTGCGCCAGATTGTCAAAGTCGTTGTCGACAATGGTGAAGAGAAGGAATTACAGGAGTATTCGGTTGACGATCTGAAGTTTACACCGAGAAGAAGAAAAGATGTGCGTGTGACAGAGGAAGAGTTAAAAGAACTCGAAGGTCTGGAGGACGCAGGGGATAACACATCCGAAAAGACCGGTTCCGATAAGAATTACTCTGACAGAAAGCAGGACCGTCAAAACGATCGCCAGGGTCAGGATGGTGAGAATCGTAACCGGCGCGGAGGCAGAGGACGCAGAAATTACGATAAGCGTAGCAACCAGAACCGCGATGGACAGAATCGGGACAACCGTAACCGTCAGGAATAGGATATTTTGATGGAAGTAACATTACATGAAAATGAAAGACTGGACGAACTTCATAGAAACGGATACAAGATCATACAGGACAAGGGACGTTTCTGCTTCGGTATGGATGCAGTGCTCCTGTCCGGGTTTGCGCGTGTGAAGCCGGGTGAAAAAGTGCTTGACCTGGGCACCGGAACGGGAATCATCCCGATTCTGCTGGAGGCGAAGACGGATGGAGAGCATTTCACGGGACTTGAAATCCAACCGGAGAGTGCGGATATGGCGTCACGCAGTGTAGCCTACAATGATCTGCAGGACAAGATCGACATCGTAGTCGGCGATATCAAAGATGCTTCGCAGCGTTTCGGAGCATCTTCTTTTGATGTTATTACCACCAACCCACCTTATATGATCGGGCAGCATGGCATCAAGAATGATCAGGATGCCAAGGCGATCGCGCGGCACGAGATTCTGTGTGATCTGGATGACATCCTGCGTGAGAGTGCCAAGATGCTGAAACCGAGCGGACGTTTCTATATGGTACACAGGCCGTTCCGGCTGGCGGAGATCTTCAGCAAGATGATCGAATATCGCATTGAGCCGAAGCGGATGCAGCTCGTGTATCCGTTTGTGGATAAGGAACCCAATATGGTTTTGATCGAGGGTCTGCGTGGCGGTAAGTCACGGATTACGGTTGAAAAGCCGCTGATCGTGTATAAGCAACCGGGTGTGTATACCGATGAAATCTATGATATTTATGGTTACTAAGATGGAAAACAATAGCAAGTATCTACATATGGAGGAGGGATTCTCAATGAGAAAAATCATTGTATGCATAGCTGTAGGGTTTAGCATAGTAATATCATCTGTATTTTTTGTCGGTTGTCAAAAACAAAAGCAGTCATTTCCTGCTTTAAATGAATTGAAAGAAATGAGTGGAGCAGAATGTCTTGAATTATTCGAGGAATATGGCATGGTTCTGCCGGCAGAATATAAAGATCATGAGGAACAGGCAGAAAAAGATGTGGAATATATCTTGGATAACATGCAAGATACTTCGATTCCTCAGGGAGTTATTGCCATGGACAGGACAGGAGTTTATGAATTGGCAGAGCAAATTAAGCATATATTAGGAAAGTTTTCGCAATAATATAAACTGTTTATAAATATTCTCTGAAATAAAAGCCGAATGCCTTGACGCTTTCTGTTTTGCGACTTACAGTTGTATGTAATGATAAGCAATTAGGAAAGTGGGGGACATTCCATGGGTAAAGTAATCGGAATAGATCTTGGAACAACGAACAGCTGCGTCGCAGTATTGGAGAACGACCAGCCGGTTGTTATAACAAATGCAGAAGGGTCACGAACGACACCATCCGTAGTCGCATTCTCAAAAGACGGAGAGCGGCTGGTTGGAGATACCGCCAGGCGTCAGGCTGCGGTCAATGTCGATCGGACCTTTTTTTCAATAAAAAGAGAGATGGGAAGTTCTTTTCGCGCCAAAATCGATGGAAAGCAGTATACGCCGCAGGAGATTTCATCGATGATTCTGCGCAAGCTTAAAAAAGATGCGGAAGCGTATCTTGGAGAAACCGTGACCGATGCAGTTATCACGGTTCCGGCATATTTTAACGATGCGCAGCGTCAGGCAACCAAGGATGCAGGACGTATTGCGGGACTGAATGTGCTTCGTATCATTAACGAGCCGACCTCTGCGGCACTTGCATATGGACTTGATCACGGGCAGCCGCAGAAGATACTGGTTTATGATCTGGGTGGTGGAACGTTTGATGTATCCGTTATTGAGATTGGGGACAATCTGATCGAAGTGCTTGCCACAGCCGGAGACAACCATCTCGGTGGAGATGATTTTGATGCGCGTATTACGGATTATCTCGTGATGGAGTTCCTTCGCACGGAGCGAATTGATCTGCGCAAGGATGCGACCGCGATGCAGCGAGTCCGCGAGGAAGCAGAGAAAGCAAAGAAAGTTCTCTCCTCCTCTTCTACAACGAGCATCAACCTTCCATTTATTACAACGGTAAAAGGCGAGCCGAAACATATGGAAATGACACTGACTCGTGCTAAGTTCAATGAACTGACAAAGGATCTTGTGGAGCGCACGAGCGGTCCGGTGCAGCAGGCATTAAATGATGCCGGAATCTCGGCATCCGATCTTGGAATGGTACTTCTTGTCGGTGGATCAACGCGAATTCCGGCAGTGTATGATGAAGTTACCCGTCTGACAGGAAAGGAACCGTCAAGAAATCTCAATCCGGATGAGTGTGTCGCTTTGGGCGCAGCCGTACAGGGTGGAAAGCTTGGTGGTGCTTTGGTTGCCGGATCACAGGCGGCAGAGATCATCCTTATGGATGTAACGCCGTTGTCATTGTCAATTGAGACTGTCGGCGGAGTTGCAACGAAGATTATCGATCGCAACACAACAATCCCGACAAGATACTCGCAGGTGTTCACAACTGCCGGCAATTTCCAGACCTCTGTGGATATCAAGGTGTTGCAGGGAGAGCGGCAGTTCGCGAAAGATAACAAGCTGCTCGGACGCTTCCAGCTACGCGGTATCAAAGCCGCTCCGGCAGGTGTGCCACAGATTGAGGTTACATTCGACATTGATGCGAACGGAATTGTGCAGGTCTCTGCAAAGGATCTCGGAACCGGAAAGCATCAGGAAATCACGATCACCGCAAGTTCGAACCTCTCGGATGCAGACATCGAGCGCGCGATCCGTGAAGCCGCAGAGTATGAGGCAACCGATGGACAGCGTAAGGCGTTCATCGACAGCCGCGCCGAGGCGGACAAGCTGATCCGTCAGGTCGAGACCGCATATAAGGCGAGAAAGAAGGAACTTGACAGTTCTACCCGCCACGCGATTAAGAGCAGTCTCTCATATGTGAAGAAACTGGTCAGCCGCACCAAGCCGGGCAATGTCACAGAGGAGCAGGCTACGGAGCTTGCCCGCGCGACCGCAGAACTGAGAAGTGCAGCAGGGGTGTTGCTGTAAAAATAAGCATAATTGTCATACGAATAAATGCCAGGTAGAGGCTTTCCTCTACCTGGTTTTTTTATGCCAATCGATCCGCGTAATTTTCATTTGCTGTTATGAAACCAATAACAAGCAAATCTGGAAATAAGTATTGCAGTCACGCATGCGTGATAGTTTATGCTTACGTGTACGGGGAAAGGTAAAGGCCTTTATGAAAAAAGTAAACGAAGTGAGCCGGTTGGCAGGAGTGAGCAAACGAACGTTGCAGTTCTATGACGACGAAGGACTGCTGCCCGCAAAACGGTCGAAAGACAATTATCGACTGTATGATGACAGCACGCTGGAGTGCCTATGGCAGATTCTTGTGTATCGGGAGATGGGGCTTGATCTCAAGGAAATCAAGCATCTGCTCAACATCTCGGAAAGAGAGAAGACCAGATTTCTGGATGAAAAAATCCGCGACATCGAGCAGCAGGTTGCCAGCCTGAATGGGCAGATGGAATTTATGACGTATGTGCAGGAACATGGAATGCTGCCGGTTCCGTCAGAGAAGAGCGCCGAAGAGAGAACCTATGTGGAATGTATCTCGGCATTAAAGAAAATGAGAATGACAAGAAAAGAGGAGGATTAGAAACTATGAAAACAAGAATGATCATGCTTGGAGTGGCAATCACTTTAATGGTAGCGATGGCAGGATGCGGAAAGGAGAATAAGAAAGCAGAGATCGGAACCGAAATCGCAGATACCGGCGCGGGATGGGACGATGCAGGCGAGGATACGGTCGAGGAATTTGCCAAGGATGCAACGATTGAAGAGACCGTTTTGTACGATGAAAATGATGTTAAAATTACTGCGACCGAACTGAATTATGGAAATTATTCCGCAAATCTGGAGGTGACGATCGAGAATAACAGTGATAAGAAGTTATCCTTCGTGTCGGAATCGGTATCCTGTGCGCAAAATGCGATCAACGGATTCATGATCAGTGATGGATATGTCAATTGTGATGTTGAGTCAAAAGGTTCCACCACAGAGGAGATGTCATTTGACTACAACACACTTATGTTGTATGGAATCACAGAGATCGCGGATATCCAAATTGGTTTCTCGATGACGGATGACGACTTTAACAGCACTGATACCGGAGTATTGCAGCTGAAAACAAGCGCAGCAGACAGCTATGATTACGAGGCAGGCAGCGAGCGCTACCATAAGGCGATCACAAATAAGATCCTGTTACAGAATTATGATCTGAAAGTCCCTTATTTTGCGGATGACGAGCTGTATTCTTCCAATGGAATACGCCTTGTATCAGAGGCATTTGCAGTCAATTCCAGCGATGAGCGTTCACTTCTCCTAGAAGTCAGAAATGAGACAGACAAGACCGTATATGTGCAGACATCGAACATTAAAGCGAATGACATTGAAATCTATGATTCGGACTGGTCGTATGATACGATAACGGCTGGAAATACAGCAATCGTGAACATCGGATTGGATGACATTCTGGATGCAGAAGAGTGGACTGAAAATGGCATCGACACCATTGAAAGCATCAGCATGACGATTGGAGTCGAGAACAGTGATGGTATGTTGATAACGGAAGAAAAGGAGATTACGATACCATTAAATGGCGTCGATGGAACGAAAAACGCTTCTGTGAAAAAACAGAATGATGCAGAAAAAACACAAGTAAGCGAAGAAACGATACCGAAGAAAGAGGTCGAAGCATCTGAGGCTAATGATACTGCAAGCGATCAGGTGGATCCGGATTTTAAGAAAATGATGGATTCTTATGAGGCGTTTTTCGATGAGTATGTGGAGTTCATGAAGAAATATAATAATTCAGATGATGTATTGTCGATGATGGATGATTATTCCGACTATCTCACGAAATATACGGATTACATGGACAAACTATACAACGTGGATGCAGAGAATATGTCAGAAGCGGACGCCTACTATTATGTGGAGGTGTCAACGAGAATCCTAGATAAACTAAAGGAAATAAATTAGTACCTGCAAGTTAGGAAACTATTATTCAGAAAGCCTGAAGGGTCAAATGAGACTCTTTAGGCTTTTTACATGATTGTAATTATGAATTAAGCATTAAGGAAGTGCCGGAAATATTGCATATCAAAGGTTCATTCGATATAATATGATACAAAGGTCTTTTGACTTTTGTATATAAAATGAGTGAAATGGTGAGGTGACAATATTGTCATCGAAAACATTTGGTGGAGAAAATCAGAGCATAAAACATATCGATATAGAAGGAGCACAAAATGGGAGCACAGGATAATACCGAGAAAGTATTGCGCAGTCTTCACGTACTGCTGTCAAAAAGTGAACCATATCCGAAAGAACCGAGCAAAGTTATCGTGGATAAGCAGCAGGTGCTTGACCTGTTGAGCGATTTGAATACATGCATATATGCGATCATGGATGAGTATGAACTGACGAAGAGGAGCCGCGATAAGGCAGAGCGCGAGTTTCGCAAGCAGGGAGACCAGATCATATGGGATGCAAGCCGCAAGGCAGAGGACATCTACGCGGCATCCGTGATGTACATGGACGAGGCGTTGAACCGGATGCGTGATATTGTGACGGAAGCGCAGACAGATGTCGCGAAGATCTACGGGGATGTGGATGAGCAGATGAAGAAGGAGCAGCAGTACATCCGGGAGAATCAGTCGGAACTGAAAAGTCAGCTGCAGGATCTGGTTGATACCGAGAAGTATCTGCATTTGATTGAGGAACGCAATAAGGAGATCGAGAAGGAGAAGAACGAAGGAAAGCCGGAGTTCAAGCAGGAGAAATCGATCTATGCAAACCGTCAGACGGAGATCAAGGTCAATCAGGATTATCTCGATAAGCTTGGTATGTCGGTGGTCGACGAGACCGAGAAAGAAGTTGCTGCGGAGGAAGCACCGAAGCAGGAAGAGGATGACGAGGAATTAAAGCAGCTTGAAGCGGAGATCCGCGTGAATTTAGATGCCGACTATTTCCAGTGGAAAGAGGGCAAAGACGGTAAGGATAAGCAGGACAATAAGGCAAAGGACAAATCCGAGGGATTACAGAAGGTTTTTAAGAACCTGATAGGAGGACACCAGCATGACGATTCTGGTATGTGATGATGATAAAGAAATAGTAGACGCGATTGAAATCTACCTTCTTCAGGAAGGATACAAGGTAGAAAAGGCGTATGACGGTGAGCAGGCGTTAGAGATTCTTCATAATAAGAAGATCGATCTCATGGTGATCGATGTCATGATGCCGAAGCTCGATGGAATCCGCGCAACGTTCCAGGTGCGCAAGACGAGCAGCATTCCGATCATTATTCTTTCCGCGAAGACGGAGGATGCGGACAAGATTTTAGGACTTAATGTAGGTGCGGATGATTATGTGACGAAGCCCTTTAACCCGCTTGAACTGGTTGCCCGCGTGAAGTCGCAGCTTCGTCGTTATACAACGCTTTCCAGCAGCGTGCAGGGAGAGACGACGTATGAAGCCGGCGGACTGGTCATCAATGATGATCTCAAGAAAGTTACGGTGGACGGAGAAGAAGTCAAGCTGACACCGATCGAGTACAATATTCTGTTACTTCTTATGAAGAACAAAGGCAAGGTCTATTCGATCAGCCAGATCTACGAGGAAATCTGGAATGAGGAAGCAATCGGAGCGGACAATACGGTTGCAGTACATATTCGTCATATCCGTGAGAAAATTGAGATCAACCCGAAGGAGCCGCGCTACCTCAAAGTTGTCTGGGGTGTTGGCTACAAGATCGAAGCGGGGGCTTAGCATCGGATGAAAGAATACTCAAACGGAATCAAAGGCGCAGCCGTTGTTATACACCAGCTTTGTCTGGTGCTGATGGTCTGCGGTCTGTACGGAATCGGTTACAATATGAGAATGCATTACAATGGACTGGGACTTCTTAGCACGCTCACGATATTTGGGCTGGTGGGAAGTTTTGTCATGCTTGCATTCCTGACCGGAATTACGGGACGTCGTTCGGCGGACGATCAGCATATCTATCTTGGTGGCGTGGACAAGATCTATACGGATGTGGAACTTGTGATCTTCATTGTATTTATCTATGCCATGCTCTATCTGTGCAAGGATATCAGAAATATGCAGTTCGAATTTGCGGGACTTCTGGTGGCAGTGGGAACGCTTGCATATATTATGGATGTCGTGTTCCTCATTATTTATCTAAGCATTGTAAGACGTGCCAAGGATAATACGCTTTTTACACACAGCCTTATCTATATTTTCATATGTTTCCTAAGAAGAGTGATTACGAGTGGAAAGAATCCGAGACTCTGCACGCGCAAGGCGCTGGAGAGAATTGAAATCCAGGAAGCGATTGAGGCAATTGCATCGGGAGCGCTCGATACGAAGCTGAATGTGGAAGAATTTCACGGACAGGAGCGGGAACTGGCAGGAGCCGTCAACAACATTCGTGCGGGATTAAGTGACGCGATCATGGACAGCATCCGCAACGAACGTATGAAGGCGGATCTCATTACCAATGTGTCACACGACATCAAGACGCCGCTTACATCGATCGTCAATTACGTGGATCTGTTAAAGCGCGAAAATCTGGAGAATGAGAATGCGCGCCATTACATCCGTATTCTTGATGAGAAGTCACAGAGACTGAAGCAGCTGACGGAAGATCTGGTTGAGGCATCGAAGATCAGTTCCGGCAATATCAAGCTGGATATTCAGACGATCGATCTGGTCGAGCTGCTTTACCAGACCGGTGGCGAGTTCAATGAACGCTTTGAGGCAAGAGATCTGACGATCGTCACGAAGCTTCCGCATAATTCGGTCATGATCAAGGCGGATGGACGCCAGTTGTATCGTGCGATTGAAAATTTATATACGAATGCGGCAAAATATGCGCTTGAGAATACAAGAGTGTATGTGGAGCTGGATGTGGATAAGGATCATGCCATCTTTACGATCAAGAATGTATCAAAGACACCTTTGGTCGCGCAGGAAGAGGGTGGTAAGGATCTGACCGCACGCTTTGTCCGGGGCGAGGAATCCCGCACAACGGAGGGAAGCGGACTGGGTCTGTCGATCGCGAAGAATCTGACGAATCTGATGGGCGGTGAGTTTGATATCACGGTGGATGGAGATCTGTTTGTTGCAACAATCACATTCACGATTGTTAAGACGGTCTAAGCATAGAAACCGGATGCGGATGGATGGCTCGCTAGCAGGAAAGTGTTAAAATCGTTGCTAATCGCTTGATTTACGATATAGTTATAGATATAATTTGAGATAGTAATGCGTCAGTCAGTTAAATTGTTGCGGCTGGTGTTCAATGGCACAAGGAGGAAAGAAAATGAAACTTTATGAGAACGGCGCGTATCTGATCCATGGCAAAGATGTTGTCATCAACGGACCGGAGGCTGCTGCGGAAGTGGCAGGCAAGACCGGAAAGCAGGTTACGCCAGAGGATGCTAAGAAAGAAACAATCGCTTACGGAATCCTGCAGGATCACAATACTTCCGGTAATATGGATAAGCTGCAGATCAAATTTGATAAGTTGACTTCACATGATATCACATTCGTTGGAATTATCCAGACTGCCCGTGCGTCAGGACTTGAGAAATTCCCGATTCCATACGTTCTCACAAACTGTCATAACAGTCTTTGTGCGGTCGGCGGAACGATCAACGAAGATGACCACATGTTTGGACTGACCTGTGCCAAGAAGTACGGCGGAATCTATGTTCCACCTCATCAGGCAGTTATTCACCAGTTTGCCCGCGAAATGCTTGCAGGCGGTGGCAAGATGATCCTGGGATCCGATTCTCACACACGTTATGGTGCACTCGGAACGATGGCTGTCGGCGAAGGTGGACCGGAGCTGGTTAAGCAGCTTTTAAGCAAGACTTATGACATCGATATGCCGGGCGTTGTCGGAATCTATCTGACCGGCGAGCCGATGAAGGGCGTTGGTCCGCAGGATATCGCTTTGGCGATCATCGGAGAAGTGTTCGGCAACGGATTTGTTAAGAATAAAGTAATGGAGTTCGTAGGACCGGGCGTTGCAAACTTAAGCGTTGACTATCGTATCGGTGTGGATGTAATGACAACCGAGACAACCTGTCTGTCATCCATCTGGAGAACCGATGATAAGGTGAAGGAATTCTACGAGATCCATGGAAGAGAAGAGGATTACAAGGAATTGAATCCGGGTGAGATTGCTTATTACGATAGCTTTATCGAGATTGATTTAAGCACGATCAAGCCAATGATCGCTATGCCTTTCCACCCAAGCAATACTTATACGATCGACGAGTTAAACGCAAACCTTATGGATATTCTCGATGACTGTGAGAAGCGTGCAGAGGTAAGCTTTGACGGAAAAGTGAAGCTTGATCTCAAGAGTAAGGTTAAGAATGGTCGTCTCTATGTAGATCAGGGAATTATCGCAGGTTGTGCCGGTGGTGGATTCGAGAACATCTGTGATGCAGCAGATATCTTAAAGGGATGCTCCATCGGTGCGGATGAGTTCACCTTGAGCGTATATCCGGCATCGACACCGATTTATATGGAACTTGTGAAGAATGGTGCTGTGGCAAATCTTCTTGCTACCGGTGCGATTGTGAAGACTGCATTCTGCGGACCGTGCTTCGGTGCGGGTGATACTCCGGCCAATAACGCTTTCTCGATCCGTCATTCCACACGTAACTTCCCTAACCGTGAAGGTTCTAAGCCAGGCCAGGGACAGATTTCTCTCGTATGCCTGATGGATGCACGTTCTATCGCTGCTACAGCAGCCAACGGCGGTGTCATCACAGCAGCCACCGACGTACAGTACGAGGATACACACAAGCCATACTCGTTCGATGACCGCATCTACAAGAGCCGTATCTACAACGGATTCGGAAAGGCAGATCCTACAGTCGAGCTCCGCTACGGACCGAACATCAAGGATTGGCCTAAGATGTATCAGATGGAGGAGAACATGCTTCTCGAACTCGCTGCTGTTATCCACGACCCGGTTACCACAACTGACGAGCTCATCCCTTCAGGTGAGACCTCAAGCTACCGTTCAAACCCTCTCAAACTCTCTGAGTTCGCACTTTCACGTCGCGTTCCTGAGTACGTAGGTTTGAGCAAGCGCATCCAGTCAGAGGACCTCGACCGTCGCGCAGGAAAGACTCCTCAGCACGTTCTCGATGCTCTCGCAAAGGTTGGTGCCAATGCTGATAATACATCATTCGGTTCATGCGTATTCGCAAACAAGCCAGGTGACGGTTCTGCACGTGAGCAGGCTGCTTCTTGCCAGAAGGTTCTCGGCGGTGATGCAAATATCTGTTACGAGTATGCTACCAAGCGCTATCGCAGCAACTGTATCAACTGGGGTATCGTTCCGTTCACTATCGCTAAGGAAACACCTTTCGAGTATAAATCAGGAGACTTCGTTTATGTTCCCGGTATCCGTGAGGCTATCCTTTCCGGTAAGGAGGAAATCGATGCCAAGGTTATCAGCGCTGACGGCGTTAAGGATATCCACCTTTATTTCCAGAACCTTACAGCTGACGAGCGTGAAATTCTTGCGGACGGTTGCCTCATGAACTTCTACGCAGCTCAGAACAAGAAATAATCAGACATTAAACTATATTGTAATAACACTTAAATTATTGATAATTTTATGAAAAAAATTCAGATGGTTACTCCTCTCGTTGAGATGGATGGTGACGAAATGACAAGAATCCTGTGGAAGATGATCAAGGATGAACTCATCCTCCCATTCGTAGATTTGAAGTCAGATTATTATGATCTCGGCCTCGTTCATCGTGACGAAACAGCTGACCAGGTGACAATCGACTCTGCCAACGCTACCAAGAAGTATGGTGTTGCTGTAAAGTGCGCTACCATTACTCCTAACACACAGCGTATGTCTGAGTACAATCTTCATCAGATGTGGAAGAGCCCTAACGGAACTATCCGTTCTATGCTGGACGGTACTGTATTCCGTGCACCTATTACCATCCCTTCCATCTCTCCGGCTGTCAAGTTCTGGAAGAAGCCTATCACCATCGCCCGTCACGCTTACGGTGATGTTTACAAGGGAGTGGAGATTCGCGCAGAGGAACCTGGCGTAGCCAAGCTCGTTTTCGAAGGCGAAAGCGGCAAGAAAGAGGAGCAGATCATCCATAACTTCGCAGGCCCTGGCGTTATTCAGGGTATGCACAATACAGACAAGTCTATCCGTTCATTTGCCCACGCTTGCTTCAAGTATGCACTTGACATCAAACAGAGCATCTGGTTCGCAACAAAGGATACTATCTCCAAGAAGTATGACGGACAGTTCAAGGCTATCTTCGAGGATGTATTCAAGGAGTATGCTGAGGCTTTCGAGAAAGCAGGTATCGAGTACTTCTATACATTGATCGACGACGCTGTTGCACGTGTAATGCGTAGCGAAGGCGGCTTCATCTGGGCTTGCAAGAACTACGACGGAGACGTTATGAGCGACATGGTTTCTACAGCGTTCGGTTCACTCGCCATGATGACCTCTGTGCTCGTCAGCCCTGACGGAAAATACGAGTATGAGGCAGCTCATGGTACCGTAACCCGTCACTATTACAAGTACCTCAAGGGAGAAGAGACATCTACCAACCCTATGGC